>Ga0224528_1000002_pt1 | contig 240021 bp, 225 predicted proteins | sample CBST25metaG_2_FD_179888 | JGI IMG/M metagenome (GOLD analysis project Ga0224528, IMG submission 179888) | Peat soil microbial communities from Stordalen Mire, Sweden - C.B.S.T25 | ecosystem: Environmental > Terrestrial > Soil > Wetlands > Peat | place: Sweden: Norrbotten County, Stordalen Mire...
ATCGCTCTTCTTTGATGCGATAGAAGAAGGCAGTGGCTGCGTTTTCTAACGTTATTATCAGTACTTGTTTTAAGAAGCAGCTCTAAGGCTTCAATCTCTTCTGTTTTCAGTGTTATATATCTCATAGAGACACAAATGTACAACTATTATTCCATAGTACCAAAGAATTGCGACATTAAATAGTTCCTATTACTTATTTGTCATATACGTTTATAATTCGTGGTATCTATGAACAGGTTACGAAGGAGCATCAAAGGAAAGATGATGTTGCTATTGGTGAATGTCAGTTGTAGTATATACCTTGCTTTTGGTGAAGAAACAGTTGTTGTTTCATTGTCTGATTGACAACCTGGAAATAATGCCAGTGTGTAAAGAGACACAAATGATGGTTGTCAATATATTCCTTCAAAAAAACAGGAATGTGATGGGGATTTGTAGTTTTGGGGTTGAAAAAGGCAATAAAGCATGCATAAAACAAGCATGAACTTTCGTTCGTCAACGGGATGAACATCTCGATGAGTTTCATGTGTCTATTATGTAAAACATCGAACAGGATTGAATGAATCATTTCAATGAACAAACAGATCTGATTTGAAGAGTAACGGCACCCTGTGAATGGGAAAGACATTATCAGTACTTGTTTTAAGAAGTAACTCCAAGACTTCAATCTTTTTTTTGTTTTTAAGTGCTATATGTCTAATAATTAGACATATGTACAACTATGATTGCATACTAACAAAGAATTACGACATTAATTTACTTACATTGTGTCTTCTATGTCACAAAAGCTACATTTTGAGACAAAAAGGCTATCTTTGTTCCCCTTAAAAAATAGTTATATGCGCATACTTTATACCGTTTCTATTTATTGTTATCAGTTCGTTGTGCGTTTTGCTGCAATGTTTCATGAAAAGGCTCATCTTTTGGTAAAAGGTCAACAAGAAACGTTGTCCCTATTACGACAGAATATAAATAAGCATCAATATACAGTTTGGTTTCATGCCGCTTCTTTAGGTGAATTTGAACAAGGTCGTCCTTTAATGGAGTTATTAAAACGGCAGTCGCCTGAAGTACAAATTATATTGACTTTTTTTTCTCCTTCCGGATATGAAGTACGAAAAAACTATGAAGGAGCTGATTTCGTCTGTTATTTGCCTTTCGATACACCTCATAATGTTGAAGCATTTTTGGATGTAATTCATCCTGATAAGGCCGTGTTTATTAAATATGAATTTTGGGCGAATTATCTTTACGCATTACATCAACGTGCGATTCCGGTGTTATTGGTTTCTGCTATATTTAGACCGGATCAACTGTTTTTTAAAAGATATGGCATTTTCTATCGAAAGTTACTTTCGTTGTTTGAACATTTGTATGTGCAAGATCAGTCTTCTGCAGATTTGCTTTTGACTATAGGAATAGATAATGTCACAGTAGCAGGAGATACACGTTTTGATCGTGTGGTTTCTATTGCGGAGCAAGCAAAGGTATTGCCTGTCATCAAGGCTTTTGCAGCCGGAAAGCGTATTTTAGTAGTGGGTAGTTCATGGCCTGCCGATGAATCGATACTTATTCCTTTTTGTAATGCACATACTGATATTAGCTTGATTCTAGCTCCTCATGTCACGAACGAGTCCCATATAGAAGCTATATGCGGAGCTTTAGAACGTTCTTATGTGCGTTATTCGGAAGCAACTATTGAAAAAGTGAAATCGGCAGATTGTTTGGTGATTGATAGTATCGGACTGCTTTCGTCAATTTATCGTTATGGAGAGATTGCTTATATCGGGGGTGGATTTGGAGTTGGTATTCACAATGTATTGGAAGCTGCTGTGTATAATATTCCTGTGATTTTTGGCCCCAATTATGGTAAATTCCGCGAAGCGCGTGAGTTGATTGCTTGTGGTGGTGGCTTTTCCATCCATTCCGGAGATGATTTGAATATTCTTTTATTACGTTTTTTAAATGACGGTGCATTTTTATCTCATGCCGGTAAAAAAGCAGGAATGTATGTGCATAACAATAAAGGTGCTTCTGAACAAATCATACATCATCTCATTGCTACAGAAAAAGCTTCTTCTTAATAGTGACAAAGAATGTGTCCTCAATAATGAAATCGAGAGACACATTCTTTTAGATATTTGATTTAGCTTTCATGAACTTTCTCCCAAGCTTCAATCGCTTCTTTCTTGCTCAACAAGTAATCTATGTCATCGAGTCCATGGAGTAAACATTCTTTTTTATAAGGATTTATCTCAAAGTTTTCAACGACACCGTTCGCATTATTACATATTGTTTGTTGCTCAAGATTAATGGTGATGGTTGTTGTAGAATTAACTTGAATAGCAGCAAAAAGTTCCAATAGGAATACATCGGACACAACTATTGGTAAAATACCGTTGTTGAGCGCATTCCCCTTAAAGATATCGGCAAAAAAACTTGATACAACCACTTTGAATCCATATCCGGCAAGTGCCCAAGCTGCATGCTCACGACTCGAGCCGCTGCCGAAATTCTTACCTGCAACAAGTACCTGACCTGAATAGGTAGAATTGTTCAATACAAAATCGCTTATAGGTTGTCCTGCTTTGTTGTAGCGCCAATCAGCAAAAAGATTGGCACCAAATCCTTCACGTGTGGTTGCTTTCAAAAAACGAGCCGGAATAATTTGGTCTGTATCCACATTTTCGATTGGAAGTGGTACGCAGGTTGAAGTAAGTGTTTGAAATTTTTCCATTATATTGTTAATGTGTTTGCTTTTATAATTTTGAGTCTTTCTTATTATTTTATTATTGGCAAATTATTGTCTTGGGTCGGTTATTTTCCCTGTGACGGCGGCCGCAGCAGCAACAAGGGGTCCGGCAAGTAAGGTGCGGGCTCCCGGACCTTGTCTGCCTTCAAAGTTGCGGTTAGATGTTGAGACGGCATATTTGCCTGCGGGTACTTTATCGTCGTTCATGGCAAGACATGCTGAACATCCCGGTTGCCGAAGTGCAAAACCTGCTTCTTCCATGATTTTATCCAATCCTTCGGCCCGTATTTGTTTTTCAACTGCCCAAGAACCAGGAACAAGCCATGCAATGATGTGTTCAGCTTTCTTTTTACCTTTAACAAAAAATGCAAATGTTCTAAAATCTTCAATACGACCATTGGTACAGCTTCCCAAAAAGACATAATCTACTGATTTTCCTTCAATTTTTTCACCGGGAGTAAAACCCATGTATGCTATTGCTTTCTCAAATGAAATACGTCCTGCCGGATCAATTTGTTCAAGCGTAGGGATGGAAGAATGAATGGAAATACCCATACCTGGATTAGTGCCATACGTAATCATAGGCTCAATTGCTGATGCATCAAAGGTAACTTCACGATCAAAAGTAGCTCCTTCATCTGTCGGCAAGGTTTTCCAATAAGCTATAGCTTTGTCCCATGCCTCTTTTTTAGGAGCAAATTTACGCCCTTTGATGTAGGCAAAAGTAGTCTCATCAGGAGCAATCATGCCACCACGGGCACCCATTTCAATACTTAAATTACAAACAGTCATCCGTTCTTCCATTGACAGTGCACGAATAGCTTCGCCTGCATATTCAACAAAATATCCGGTTGCACCTCCGGTAGTTAGCTGAGAAATCATATATAAGGCAAGATCTTTAGCTGTGACATTTTGTTTTAATTTTCCGGTAAACGTTATACGCATTGTTTTGGGGCGGGGCTGAAGAATACATTGTGAAGCCAACACCATTTCAACTTCACTTGTGCCAATGCCAAAAGCAATGGAGCCAAAAGCTCCATGTGTGGATGTATGACTATCACCACAAACAATGGTCATGCCCGGAAGTGTGAGTCCATTTTCAGGTCCAATTACATGGATAATGCCATTTAAGGGATGACCTAAACCGTACATGGTCAATCCAAACTCATTGGCATTGCGAGTCAAGGTGTCAACCTGATGTTTTGATATAAGATCTTTAATCGGTTGATTTTGAAGCAACGTAGGTATATTATGATCGGGAGACAAGGTTGTCTTTTCGGGTCTAAAAACTTTTAATCCTCGTTTACGTAATCCGTCAAATGCTTGTGGGCTTGTTACTTCGTGGCAATAATGACGATCTATGTAAAGTTGTGTAGGTCCGTTTGGAACAGCGGTAACCACGTGTGCATCCCAAATTTTGTCGAATAATGTGCTTGGCGTCATGATGATGTAATTGATAAATTGTTTATTATTTGTTTCTCAATTGTTTATGTCCTTAATTAACAGGTTTGCTTTCAAAAATTTTTTTGCATGTTCTTCATAAATCGCTGCAATGGCTTTTGATGTTTCGGTTTGTTGAAATGTTCCATGTGCATCGATGGTTTGTTCAATGATCTGAAGCAAATACCCAAGTGTCATTTGTTGAATGTCAAAAGCAGGTTGATAACCTATGTTGATTTCTTTCACTTCACGCAGCACAGAAGCTTTCACTAACGCTTGTAGCATCTTATTTACCACATGTTCAGGTAATTTGATATATGCGGATAATGTTTGCAGTGTTGGTGGTTCTTTGGCTTGTTCGAATTTTTTTACAATAGCATGAACTAAAACGGTATAGACAATTTTTTGCTGACGCATTGACAGCGAACCGCTATTCCGTTCAATCTGAATGCGGTGAATGTGTTCAATGCTATAAGCAATTTTTCCTCCAACAAGAAAAATGATCCATGTGTAATATAAAAAGAGTAGTAAAAGTGGCAATGCAGCGAAGCTTCCATAAATGGCGTTGTATTGAGCAACTCCTATTTGGAAGTAGATGTAAATATATTGCCAAAGTTGAAAAACTGTTCCTGCAATAAGTGCGGCTATGAGCGCAGGTTTTATTTTTACTTTGACGTTCGGCATTATGATGTAAAGGCAAGCAAATAGAATCCAACTCATTACATAAGGAATGAATCGAAATACCGGCTTTAAGAAACCATTAAATGATAGTGGATCAGTTATGTCCCGCAATGTATGATAAAACCAAATCTGGGCAGCAGAAGAAATTATCAAAAACAAAGGCGCTAGTATTATGATCGCTAAATAGTCTGTAAATTTACGAATGATAGAACGTTGTTTTTCAATATGATAAATATCGTTCATGGCATCCTCAATGCATCCCAACATATTGATCACGGCATAGAACAAAAAGAGTAGCCCAATGCCGGCAATTAATCCTCCTTTTGTGTGTTCTAAAATTGAATTTGTGAAATTCAGAATGGTAGGGAGCGCGTCTCCTGCCCACGCCAAGTTATACGTCATCCATTTTATCAATATTGGTTCCAACCCAAAGCCTTTTGCAATGCCAAAAATCAGTGCAAAAATCGGAACTATCGAAAATAAGGTGTAATAAGTCAATGCCGATGCTCTGTAATCCAAAAGTCCTTTCGTCCAATCTTCGTATGTGACAATCACAATCCTAAGCACAGCATATCCAAATGCCTTAATTTTGGAAAGAGGCTTGAGATCGATTTGCCATACTTGATGTTTCAAAAAGTGGCTTATGCGATGCATAAACAATGGTATGTTGGTAAGCATAACTTATAATAAGTGGAATCTTCTTTATTTGATAAACTTGTTAATAGCGTCAATATATGCTTCCACAGATGCTGCAATAATGTCCGTATTGCCTGCAAAGCCATAATAGAGATTTCCTTCGTATTCTACTTGCATGTGGACTTTTCCGACATCATCGCTCCCTTTTGTAATTGCTTGTATAAGAAAATCATTCAATGTCATCTTCCGGTTAATGATGCGTTTTACTGCATTGATACCTGCATCTACTGGTCCATTTCCTGAAGCTGCCGCTTCAAAATGTTCTCCCGCTATATTTAACCCAATACTGGCAACTGAACGAATGCCAACACCGGATGTGACTTGCAGATATTCTAGTTTAATACGTTGATTTTCTGCTCTCTCTTTTCCGGCAAGTAATAATAGGTCGTTATCGTTAATGTCTTTCTTTCGGTCAGCTAATTTAAGAAATTCTTCATAGATTTCATCCACTCGTTTGCTGTCTTTCAATTCTACTCCCAATAGGTGTAAACGGTGTTTTAAAGCTGCGCGACCGCTGCGTGCTGTCAATACAATGGAATTTTCGTCAATGCCTACTTCTTTCGGGTCAATGATTTCATAGCTTTCCCGATTTTTCAAGATACCATCCTGATGAATTCCAGAAGAATGAGCAAAAGCATTTCGCCCTACAATTGCCTTGTTGGGTTGAACCGGCATGTTCATCAGACTGGATACCATACGGCTTATAGAAATAATTTTACGGGTATTGATATTTGTTTCAATGTTTAATTCTTTATGGCTGTTGAGAATCATTACAATCTCTTCCAGTGCTGTATTTCCTGCTCGTTCACCAATGCCGTTGATAGTTACTTCAACTTGCCGTGCACCGTTCATAACTCCTGCTAACGTGTTGGCTGTAGCCATACCTAAGTCGTTGTGACAATGAGTAGAAATAATAGCATTCTGGATGCCGTTGACATGTTCAAAAAGGTAGTTGATTTTTGCTGCATAGTCAACAGGAAGACAATATCCTGTTGTGTCCGGAATATTGACTACAGTAGCACCTGCCTTGATAACAGCTTCAACCACACGAGCTAGATATTCATTGTCGGTGCGACCTGCATCTTCGGCATAGAATTCGACATCTTCAACATATTTCTTTGCATATTTAACAGCAGCAATGGCACGTTGCAAAATCTCTTCTTTGTTTGAATTGAATTTATACAAAATATGATAATCGGATGTCCCAATACCAGTGTGAATGCGCTTTTTCTTTGCATATTGAAGAGCTTGTGCCGCTACGTCAATATCTTTTTCAACACCACGAGTTAATGCACAAATGGTAGGCCAGGTAACGGCTTTTGATAGTTCGACTACAGAGTTATAATCTCCCGGACTTGAAATCGGAAATCCTGCTTCAATGATGTCAATGCCTAATGTCTCAAGTGCTTTAGCAACTTGTATTTTTTCAATGGTGTTGAGTTGACAACCAGGTACTTGTTCGCCATCACGCAGTGTTGTGTCAAAGATATACAATTTATCCATGGTCTATTGGTGTTAAAAATTTGTTTTTATGTTGATTGTCTAATTATTAAAAAAGCCTCTCTCACAATGAAGTGAGAAAGGCTTTTCGTTTCTGAGTGTTGTCATATTACATGCCCCCTTTCACTTCTGTGCTGGTGTGAACAAAAGTCGTAGGCTTAGTAATATGAAAGATGAAGGAATCATATGTCAATTTTTTCGTGCTGCAAAGATAAGTCGAATATTTGAATTATACAAATAGATTGAAACTTTTATGGAACAAAAAACATCAAATAGCAATTTTTATTGCTAAAATTCAATTATTTTCTCATGTTTTATCGTGATTTTTGACACGTCTTCTATTGATTAGTGTCTGTTTTTTCTCTTTTGTTCTTCCTATATTCAGATTGATGACTCATCCTTTGCTAGTAATCTAAGAATATTATTATCATTCAATCTCTTCGTGATTATTCTTCTAGTAAATCGCGTAAGGGTTCCACGATTGAGTCTTTCCAGCCCTCTGTAATGTTATCATAGGCTTCATCGGGAATATTGGTATGATTGATTTCAAGACTGGTACCTTGTTTGTCAGGGTGCATTTTCAATGTAACGATTGAAGGAGACTTATCATCCTGGTCAAAATACCATTGTTGTACTATTTTTTTATCTGTTTCAAATTCAATGTTTTTACCACAGATATCGCCTTCCCACCATGAAAACTCGGTATCCGGTAAAGCATTCATCTCTACCTCTTCGCCTGTCCAGATAGCGATAATATCAGGATTGGTCAGGGCTGCATACACATCTTGTGGCAGCGCTTTAATAATGTATTGCTTTTTATAATCCTTCATTTTCAACTAATAATATGCGGGTTTAATAATAGTTGTGTTATATCTCTTATTATGAGGCCATAACTTCAATCTTTCATTTGTAAATAAATGTTTGTTTTATAGGTAAAAAGTCATAATTATCAATACTTTATAATGGTTAAGGCAAAAAAAAAGAGAGCACTTGTCTAATGGCAAATGCGGTTATTGGAGTGTGAAAATTGAACAGCTAAGAGATATAAAATTTCATACACGTGTTCGAGTCAATCTCTTGGGTACTTAGCTGTTGAGGTCAGTTTCATTTTCGGCTTCGATGTTGTTGGTAAACAACGGGTGTCAGAAAAAGTCGACCTTTGTATGGATTTTTTGTTATCCTGCTTTCTCGGCTGGTGTTAGTTCTGTTAACTCAACGGCATAGCCTAATTTGCTTAGTTCACTTTTGAGGTATGCCTTTCGTTTGGCTTCTGTTCTTCTGATTAAATATTCGGCGCCAAGTTCTTTGTACTCACACCTATCATTCAAGATATGATAGACAGACTTCAGGAACGAATGTCCTACTGCTGTTAAGGCTCGTTTTTTGCCTCGCCGTGCTGCCAACTTATGATATCTTGCCTGATAAAACGTGTTCTTTGTCCTTGTTGCCGCCCATGCTATTTCGGTAAGCACGGTTTTCACGTGTTTATTTCCCTGAGTGGTTCGTCCACTTTTTTTTTACCGGCACTCTCGTTGTTACCGGGAGACATTCCCGCCCACGATGCCAAATGCTTTTCAGTGGGAAAAACACTCATATCCAACCCGATTTCTGCTACAAGGTCTTCAACGCTTTTCGAACTGATTCCCGGTACTTTCTTTAATAATTCCAATGCGTTTTCGTAAGGCGTTAAAACCTCTTTTATGCGATTGTTCAGGCTTTCAATGGTGCGTTGCGTGTCTGCAATTTCCCTTTGGATAATCTCAAGCATATACACATGATGTGCTGTGATAAATCCCTGACAGGCTTCGTAGATTTCTTCTTTGGTGGCTTCCAGTTTTTTGTGATATACTTCTTCCACATCCTGCATGGTAACCTCTTTGCCATCGCAAAGTTTGTTTATCAGCTTTGTACCTACCGCTCCACTTGTGGAACTCAACACACTCGACAACTTGATATTGGCATCCTCCAGAATCCGGATAATACGATTCTTATTCGAGGCATTGCTTTGTATCAATGTGGTTCGGTAGCGTGTCAAATCTCTCAACTCCCGCTGTTCTTTCGTCGGTATGTAACTCGGCTTGAGTAATCCGGCAAGCAACAGCTTGCAAAGCCATGCACTGTCCTTTTTATCCGTCTTATGTCCCGGAACGTATTTCACATGCGCCGCATTGACAATCCAAACGGTTAGTCCCGCAGGTTCCAGAACATTGTAAACAGGCTTCCAGAATACCCCCGTACTCTCCATTACTACATGGGTAATTCCATGCTCCAATAACCAATCTCTCAATTCTTTAAAAGAACTCGTGACGGTGCCAAACTCGCGCGTTTGTTTCTTTATTCCTTCGCCGTCGATGGTAGCAACTACTACCTTTTTGTGTACGTCAAGTCCGCACCCCCGGGATACGACCTGATTAAATGATACTTGAGGTGTCTCCATTGTTAGTATGTTTTTAGTTGTGGCTTATGCCGCAACTAAAATACAAAATATCAACTAAACAAGCGACCTCCCGCATTGCACCCAATTTTCATGCTCTTGGGCGTCTTTTTATTGTCATGTACGTTTCATTTGTATATAATTTTGATTTTTAAGGACAAATGGAACTCATCCCAAATATCGGGACTCGTTTCAATTGCTGATCAATTCATGATTTAGCTTCTAATAAGAAAATCATTTATTGAAACTTCTTAGTTTTATATTGGTAATGATTTTTTTTGTGTGCAATGTAAAGTCACCTTGCATAATCCAACTATAATAACCAGGGTCTTTTTTTAGTACATCAACCACTTTTTGCCCTTTGTATTTGCCAAAATTAAACACTTCATCTTCGTTGTCGTTATATATGATGCGTCCAGCAAAGTCGGCATTTCGAGTAAATGCAGAGAATTTTGAAAGATAGTTAACATCATTTTCCAGGTCAGAATATCGATCTAATTGTGCTTTCAGAACTTCATATGTCGCACGCGTATCAGCTTCAGCGCTATGTGCATTCTCTATGTCTCCATTGCAATAAAACTTGAAGGCTGCTGACAGTGTACGCGGTTCCTTTTTGTAGAAAATTGTTTGAACATCAATGAATTTTCTTCGCATAAGATCAATATCTATTTCAGCCCGGAGGAATTCTTCTGCTAACAAAGGAATATCAAACCGATTTGAATTGTATCCTGCTAAATCGCATCCTTCAATCTTCTTTGCAAGATTTTTAGCAACAGATGCAAACGTGGGTGCATTTGCGACATCTTCATCAGTAATGCCATGAATGGCAGTAGTTGTTGCTGGAATTGGCATCTCCGGATTCAGGCGAATCGTTTCACCTTCTTCTTTCCCGTTAGGATATATTTTTAGGTATGAGATTTCTACAATTCGGTCGGTCGAAATATTCATGCCGGTTGTTTCAAGGTCAAAGATAATGAGCGGATTTTTCAAATTTAATTGCATGTCATTTATTATTAATGGTTTGTTTGATGAGTATCTTTTATTTTACACGAATGATGATGGCTTCTGTTCGTCTGTTCAAAGCTCGTCCTTGTTCTGTCTTATTGTCTGCTATCGGTTGTGTTGCGCCATATCCTTGTGCCTGTAATCTGTTAGTCGCAATGCCATGTGATATCAGATAATTCACTATAGAGTAAGCTCGTTGTTTGGAGAGATTTTGGTTGTATGATGAGCTGCCGGTGCTGTCGGTATGTCCGGCTATGAGTATGTGAAGCATCGGGTAACTATTTAATAGTGTGAGCAGTTGATTTAGTTCTGCTTCAGATGTTGCTTGTAAAACTGCAGAATTAAAATCGAAGTAGATGTTGTGTAACATAAACTTTTCTCCAACGGCTATTTTTGTCAAATGAATGTTGTTTGTTGTAGAAGAATCGTTTAGTGATGCAAAATGGAATAAATAGCCTTCTTTGACAATAGATAAAGCATAATTTCCTGTGTCAGGGTAACAAATAGTAAATTGGCCGGTGTGTTTGTCGGCAGTTGTCGTGAAAACAGGAGTGTTTGTGTCTAAATGAATTACTTGAACAATTGAAGGAGAAGTAACAGAAAGGTCGTCAGATTGAATGGTTCCATGCTCACATTTCATAACTTGAGGTCTATCAGCTACCGGGAGCGCAACGTGGTAAATTTGTTGCTTCTTTTTCTGTGGGACGAGACTATTTGATGAATAATAACCTGTTTCACCTTGTGCATCAGTCGTAAAACCCTCTTCGTCTCCATTAGAATTGATCGGGTAACCCATGTTTTCAGGTTTTTGCCATTTACCGTTGTTATCTTGGCGAGCTACGAAAATATCTTGCCTGCCAAGTCCCAAATGACCGTTGGAAGAAAAATAGAGTGTTTTATTGTCTGGATGAATAAAAGGTGAGATTTCGTCTTGTGGTGTATTGATTGGTTTTCCCAGATTTTCCGCTTGATAGAAAAATAATGTTCCATCATCTTGTCGTTTGACGTGACATGTCCAAATGTCCATTCCTCCAATGCCTCCGGGTCGGTTTGAACAAAAATAGAGTGTTTGTCCGTCACTTGAAAGGGAGGGGTTACTTTCCCAAAATCGCGTATTCAAAGGTGCTTCAGGGTGTATTGGAAACGACCATCCATTTCCATGTCGAATGAGATAATAAATGTCACAACTTCCCAATCCATCGTTTCGGTCGGAAGCTACAAAAAAAAGGTACTTACCATCGGCTGAAAAACTGGCTGATCCTTCGTTGGCAGGTGTGTTAAGTAATTGAACCAAAGACGAGTCTACAACCAATTTGCCAACAGAGTCACGGTGATAAAATTGCAAATCTTCTTGTGTTCCCTGCTCTATATCCGTGCTTCGATTGCTTATCGTAACAGCCAATAATTGGTTATCCGGTGAAATGGATGGCCAGTAGGTGTCTTCATCTGTATTGACTTCTTGAACAACAGTGGGTTGACATGGGACAGGATGTTGTTTCAACTGCAAAGCAAAACGAATTCTTGTGTGCCATTGTTCCCATGAAGGTTGGTGTTTATCAAGCGTTGAAAGTAATGAATCAGCTTGTTCATAAGCTCCTTCATTGAAAAAGATGGTAATCTGATCCATTGGAGTAATGTTTATGGTTACCTTATTTTTTGGAAAGAGGTATAGCGTAGACAAACAAAGCCATAATCCGACAAACACTATGCTACGTTTATTGAACATAACAGAGATCGGTTCGAGATTTAGTGATAATGTATTGTTTCTCTCTGTCATGTAACGTGTATATAGCTTCCAATAATGAATTGGGCAGATATAACTTCCTTGCCTTCCAGATACCTATTTATTCATATTTTTCTATTAATAAGCATCTTAATGATTTAGGTCTTGTTCTATAATAGCTTGAACCTGGCTCATTAATTCGTGTTGATTATCCTCGAAAAGTGTTTTAGAATAGGGGATAGGATCGTGAATAATCAACGTAAGTTTACCGGGATGAATATTGCAACTCTCTTTGGGAAGTGTTTCATAAGTGCCTTTGATGGTTATAGGAACAATAGGAAGGCCTATTGACCCGGCAAGGGTAAAAGCACCTCGTTTGAATTTTCCTAACTTCCCGTCTTTCGACCGCGTTCCTTCTGGAAAAACAGTAATAGATGCTCCGTTTTGCAATTTCTTTTGAGCTTTTTCAATGCCTTTCAATGCAGACAAAGCATTACTTCTGTCAATGAAAATGTGTCCGGCTGCTTCGCAAGCTGCTCCCACGAATGGCACCTTGCGCAACTCTTTCTTCATGATCCATTTGAATCGAACATTTAGCCATCCATAAAGCAGAAAAACGTCATAAGCACTTTGATGATTAGCGGCAAATATATATGATTTTGAAGAATCAACTTTATCTCCTCCAATAACTTCGATCTGCATAAACATTCCTTTGCATGCAAATTGAGCCCATTTAAGAGAAGGCCAGTATGCAATGCGACTATCTTTAAAAATAGGAGTCAAAATAATTGTAACTAATGCTGTCAAAATAGTGCTTACTGCGAAAAGCGGTATGAAAATGCACCACTGATAGATGAACGTAAAAAAATAAAAATGACGTTTCATAGTGGTAAATGGGAGTGTCGGACAATCATTATTTCTTGGGTGATATGTTTGAGAGATACGTAAATATTTCTTGGTATACGTGATCGCGTACTGGCTTTGGTGATAATACTAAGTCATGCATGCCATCATGTATTTCACTGATTTGAACATTCGTGGCAATGTTAGCCGCGTATTTCTTAATATCTTTCACATTGAGGATAGCATCGGCTTTGAAAAGGTCATTTGTCCATTTTTTGGGATCAATAGATTGATCGGAAAGCATTACTAAAACAGGCTTTTTAATATGCAATCCGTTTTGAACACGTTTAATGGTATTGTACATGACATTGATCCATCCATAAGTCAGCACAGGTGCTTGAAGCATTTTCCATTCCAAATTATAGTCCCATTCTCCTTTGAAATTTTTATTGAGACTCTCTTCATACAATGAATCATCTTCTCCCTGTCTTGTCTTTTCAGGATGTGCCTCACCTTCTTTAGCTGATATTGGCAATAATGTGGCTTTTATAAACGGGCTTACATTCCAGGCAAAAAACGGACTATTTAAAAATAATGCGTCAAATTTCTCTTTTCCTATCCGATCTTCTGCGTATACCGATACAATCAATCCACCCATGGAATGCCCACTTAGCAATATCCAATGATTCTTTTCCTGATGCATAATTTGCAACGCTTCGTCAATTTCTCCATAATATTCTATTATGCTACGTACGTCAAATTTGATTTGCCCGGGTAGGATGGAGCGACCATATTTCCTTAAATCAAGTGCGTAAAAATTGTACCCATGATCATTGTATTCTTTGGCCATCTCCTTTTGAAAGAAATAGTCATTGTATCCGTGAATGTAGAGTACCGCTTTGTGTGTTGTTGTGTCTGAAGCCAGTTTACGTACTAAAGTAGCAACCACAGGCCCATTGTAATCCAGCCCCATATCGAGGGTAGTCTTTTCAAATCCATCACCTAATATGTCAGGGACATACGCGTGTTTCATTTGCGAAAAAGCTGTGAATGTGATGAATAATACAAACAAGAAAGCCGTAAGTTTTTTCATATCTACCTATTTAATTGTTTAAAGTCAGGTTTACAAATACATATACCTGAAACTGTTTAACTTCCAAAAATTCTCCGTTATTCTCTTGGTGTCAATATGATCCAATCTTTAGGGTCTTGTTCATATTTGTTCCTTTTTGATAGGAGTTTTTGATGGATTGTACGAGTATATGCTCAGTAAGAATGTTGATGTTTAAATCAAAATGAACTTTCAAAGATAGGTAAAAAGAACAGAAAGTTAATAATAAAAATTGTTGGTGTTTGTTGAAAAAGAGCCTTCATTCAATTCATTATTTACACGGTATATGCTGTTTGTCACTATGGTTTATTGGTAACTGGGGGGATGGGATAAATCGGGACGACATAATATTTTAGCAATAATATCCTATCCTAAGTTTTTGTATCTTTGTTTCTCTGTTAATATTTGTTCGACACACACAAAACGGTTTACATGCTCGACGATTTTTTAGCTTCTAAAATCATTGTTCAGTTAGCCTTTGAGCCTACGGAGCAACAGCAGTTGTTGATTGAACAATTATCGAAGTTTTTGGTTTTGCAACACAGAGACAAGGTGTTTTTGCTCAAAGGATATGCCGGCACCGGGAAAACGTCTATGGTAAGTGCTTTGGTAAAATCATTGCATGAGTTGGAACAAAAAGTAGTGCTTCTGGCTCCTACAGGGCGTGCTGCCAAGGTGCTTTCTCACTATTCCGGACAACCTGCAAAAACGATCCACAAACATATTTATCGTCAGAAATCAGCTGCTGATGTTGCTTTTGTTTTAGACAACAACCTGCATCCTCATACATTATTTATAGTAGATGAAGCCTCAATGATTGCCAACTATCCCGGGGATGGTATGCTTTTTGGCTCAGGACAGTTGTTGGATGATATGATGCACTTTGTTTTTAGTGCTGAAGGGTGCAGTTTGATTTTATTGGGTGATACGGCACAACTTCCTCCTGTTATGCAACTTATTAGCCCTGCTTTGGACGCTGGTAAGTTGCAAAGCTATGGATTGCATGTGACTGAATTTACGTTGACACAAGTGGTGCGACAAGCTGTGGAAAGTGGCATTTTATTCAATGCTACATTGTTACGCCAGGTTGTTGATCATGATGTATGGCCTTCAACCCCACAATTTCATCTTTCGTTTGCAGATGTAAAGCGCTTGCAGGGAGATGAATTGATTGATATGATTCAGTCAACATATTCACATCATGGCATGGAAGAGACCATTGTCATCACGCGTTCTAACAAACGGGCAAATCTGTACAATAATGGCATACGTGGTCGTGTGTTGCAAAAAGAAGAAGAAATTGCTTCCGGAGATTTGTTGATGGTGGTCAAAAACAACTATTTCTGGAGTAAAGAATATGCTGAACTCGATTTTATTGCTAACGGTGATATTGTAGAAGTGGTAAGAATCTTACGCCATCATGAACTGTATGGTTTTCGTTTTGTCGATGTATTGGTGCGGTTCCTCGATTATGAGTGTGAGATGGAAACGCGTCTTTTGTTGGATACGTTGCAGGCTGATTCGCCGGCACGTGTGGATGAATTAAACCGTAAGTTGTTTAAAGCCGTGAGTGAAGATTACGTAGATATTGGCAATCGACGCGAGCGTGCCAAACAGATGCAACAAAATCCCTATTTGAATGCCTTGCAAGTTAAGTTTGCCTATGCTGTTACATGTCATAAAGCACAAGGCGGACAATGGCAAACGGTTTTTATTGATCAGGGCATAATAGCTGATGATCAATTGAATGCTGATTATTATCGTTGGCTTTATACTGCTTTTACTCGTGCTACGGAGATGGTTTATTTAGTTAATTTTCCCGATCATTTTTTTACTTTGCCAGATGGAAATAGCTGAAATTCAAATCGTGCAATTGTTTCCAGATGATTTGTCGAAAGTCTTGCAGCCCATGTCATACCGGTTTTATTCGGTAGGGATTCATCCATGTCAAGTCGATCAAAACTATAAGCAACGTATTGAGCAATTGCGCTCTTTTGCATCCTTCCCGTGGGTTGTTGCCATTGGAGAAGCCGGATTCGATAAGCGATGCTCAACTAATTCTGATTTACAAAAGATGGCTTTTACCGAAATGGCCATGTTAGCAGAACAAATTCAAAAACCGTTGATCATCCATTGCGTGAAGGCTTGGCAGGAAATCATTGCGTTGCATAAATCGCGACGCCCATCAGTACCCTGGATGATTCATGGGTTTCGTGGAAAGCCTGCATTGGCTCAGTCTCTTCTCAATCAGGGTTTTTATCTTTCTCATGGGGATAAATTCAATCCGGATTCGGTACTCGTAACACCTTTGGATCGTCTTTGTATCGAAACCGATGAAAGTACAGTCTCCATTGAAACATTATACCGCAAAATAGCTTTTCAAAAACACGTCCCTGTTTATGTGTTGTTCGAAAATGCAAATGGATTGTTTCGTTATTTAGACATTGAACATACTTCCCCTTGCATCGATGCTCATACACATCGTTCTCTTGTTTGTTAATCAAATAAGGCATCATATATTACTTTCTTTTGATGGTCTGTTTTTTATTGGCTGACATTTCTAATGCAAATCCGTCATATCCAGTTTCTTTTATTCGCTGAATACAGGCAGCTCTGTCTGAATTAAGAATGAATCCGAATGCCTTTGAAATGAAGCTATTGTACTTTTTGCAATCTTGTAATTCTGTCTTTTTGCAATTGGCACAACTCAAATAGTTGTTCTCCATACAACATGTCCTGACATTACACCATGATGCTTTGACATTGTCGCTGCACCCTGCACATTTCCCTTTCAGGTATGACCTGCATGCTCCGCAATACAATCCGCAATAAGCGATCAACTGTTTATCTGCAGTAATTTCTCTCTGATTCATGTTCTTCAAAGTTTATATTGGTTAGTGAAGGCGTCACTATTGCATCAAATCATGTAGTTATTACTTAACTGCTACTAATTCAATGCCTGTTTTCTTTCCGTTTCAAAGGTCACCATTATTCTTTTTACTTCCAAACATTTGTGGGCCTTTTTGGCAACAAAATCCATTTAAAAACAAAAGTGTCTAAGCATGAATACCACTGAGAAGAAATGGTTCTTAGTCATTTCAACATGTGCTACAGAAACCTATGTTTTTTATATTTGATAACTTTTTAGTTTTTAACATTTTGATCGCTATCTTTTGCCGATTTTTATCCTATTTTTGTTACGAACTTTGGTGGAATTTATGCAATTGATGATATTGATAAGTAATTCATTTATAGTCAGTATTATAATGCTTTTGTGATATGTTTGCCATCGATGGTTATTGTTGCAACAAATTGTTTATTTACTTTTTAATGAATCGTGTATGAAGAATATATATACTCTGTTTTTTATGAATTTTCGTCGTTTATTGTGGGGCATGTTTTTCTTGTTTGCCGGAATGGTTAGTGCTATGGCGGATACGTGGGATGGCGTTACTTATACAGCACCATCATATTCTAATGGTACATATACAGTTACTAAAGCGGCAAATTTAGCGTGGATTGCTCAACAAACCAATAATGGGACTTCAAATCACAGTAGTCGATATTTTAATGGTCAAACGATCGTGTTAGCAGCTAATATTGATGTGGGTGGGCTGAGCAATATCTCCTGGCCAATGATCGGAAATAGTTCAAGCAGAACTTTTGAAGGAACTTTTAATGGGAATGGATATACGATTAGTAATGTTTATCATAACTCTTCCAATGCAAACACTTATGTTGGTCTTTTCGGGTATGTATCCAATGGTGCCATTATTGAAAATGTTACTGTAAACGGAATCAATCTGACTGAAGTTTCTAATGTTGGCGGATTGATCGGTGAGGCGGATGGGAGTTCAAATACTATTACAATAAGTGGTTGTAATGTAAGTGGTACGATTACTTCAAGCGGATATAATACGGCGGGTGGAATTGTCGCTTTAGCCTATGGAGAGGTGAATGTTTCAACTTGTGTTTCTTCAGTGACAGTAACCGCTGTTCAACAAGCGGGTGGATTGATAGGTTACATGCAAAATGATGGGAATAGTAATACAGCCACCATTAGCGGAAGTTCTGCTTCCGGTGTTATCACCGGCACCTCGGGTTCGTCCAGTTATTATATCGGAGGTTTAATAGGACGAGTGGCTAACCCTGCAATGATTAGTTCCTGTTCTGCTACGGGCAATGTTACCGGAATATCATACGTGGCTTCTTTTATCGGATCAGTTGAGGCTACGGCGAACATAACGGGTAGTAATGCCAGTGGCAATCTGACGAATGCAACAGGAAGTTATCTGGGTGGTTTTATCGGTTATCTTAATTCTGCATCGACCATTTCGTCGTGTTATTCAACGGGGTCTTTGAATGCTACCGGATATTATATTGGAGGTTTTGTAGGATTGATTAATGTTGCAGCATCCATTACAAGTTGTTATTCTACAAGTAGTGTTGCGGGAGGAAGTACTCCCGTGGGCGGGTTTGCTGGTGCAATAGCTTCCGCTGCTACTCTTTCGGGTTGTTATGCTACCGGTAATCTGAATTGTACCAATACAAATACCGCAGGTTTTGCGGGAACTATTAGTGCGAATGCAAGCATCACCAATTGTTATGCTACCGGTATAGTTTACACTACAAGTAATCCTTCGGGTGGTTTTGTCGCAACTGTTGGGAATTGTACCTCGCTTATGTCAGGTTGTTATGCCACAGGGAATGTCACAAGTAATTCTGCAGGCGGTGGTTTTATAGGGGTGCTGAATTCTAATCTGCCAATTGCCAATTGTTATGCCACAGGGAATGTAACGGGTAAAAATGGATTAGGTGGTTTTATAGGTACCAGTACCAGTACTTCTTATATCGTTAACAGCTTTGCCATCGGGATGGTCGAAGGATCAGGTACTTTAGGTGGTTTTATGGGGAGTTGCGGTTCTGGGAAAGTTGTCAACTGCTATGCTACCGGAGCTGTAATTACTACAAATACACAAAATCCTTTAGGAGGGTTTATCGGTTCGGCTGCCGGTACATTTGCCAATTGTTATGCTACCGGAATTGTGTATGGAAACTCTTCGACATGGGCTTATGGTGGTTTTGCGGGGAATGGAAATAGTGCCACTTTTACTAAATGTTATTTTGATACACAAGGTACGGGGACAACTCAGGCATCCGGACAAGGGAACAGTAGTGGTATTACCGGAGTCACTACAGCTAACATGATCACAGCATCCGGTCCTGGTCTTACAAACGGTTCTCCTTATGGATCCAGTAGTAAGGTGTGGAGCTTTAGTGCCGGATATTATCCCCAATTGTATAATTTCAAAAACGGCAACAGTAGTGGTTATTCAATTACTTCTCCATCTTCTATTTCAGTGCCTGTATTTACTACTTCAGCCGCAGTACAGGCATGGTCGGCTCTTTCTGTAGTTCCACTTAATTTAGCCACTGCGGATGCCAGTGACAATGTCAATAGCGATTTCAATGCACCAATGGCTACTACTATATTGGGAAGTGCTTTGCAATGGGCTGGAGTATACCAATCGACGGATGCTGGAAGGCTGACTTTTACGAATGACTCCATAGGTGACCTTTGGTTAGCACAAACGGGTACTGCCACGTTTACCGCTACGGATGCAAATGGGTACGATAAAACATTTTTCATTAATATTTTATCCATGCCTGCTCCCAGCATCACTGTCACTCCGACATCAGCAACTTTTTTGGGATTGGTAAATAATACTTCGGCTTCTCAATCATTTTCAGTGACAGGGAAACGTTTATCAGCGAGTATTATCATCACAGCTCCTGCTTATTATCAATTAAGTACTGATAATGCGACATGGAGTGCTTCAGCCGGAAATGTTACCATGGGAACTTCTGTTGGGAAGATATATGTGCGTTATGTTCCTACGACTGTTGAATCGATGGTAGCAAAAACGATTACCATTGCTTCTACAGGTGTAACGACTCAAAATATTACTGTAACCGGCACGGCTTATAATGGGGCTGTTTATGTCAGAAAAGGCGGATATGGTAATCAAGATGGTACTTCATGGGCAAATGCTGCTGCTACTGTACAACAAGGGGTGGAAACATCGAATGGTCTATCGGTACAACTTCCTGTTTATGTGGCTGCAGGGGATTATTACGAAGATCCCAATTATACTACTGGTGATTATGCAGTATATACATCTTCAACAAGTCAGTATTGGCAAGGTTGGGCTAATACTTTCGTGATGCGTAACGGAGTAAACGTGTATGGGTCTTTCCCGGAGTTTGGCACCACCAATAACAACAATGCCGACACAACCATGCGGGTTCCTTTGAGTACATTATCTCTTTATAAAACAACTCTGCACGGGAGTACAAACTACCGAGTATTAGGACCTGTATACTCTTTAACGCCTTTAGCAGGGAGTACCGGGTTTACTACATCCACTGTTTGGGATGGTTTTGATTTGACGGGAGCCGATATGGAAACAAACGCAGGCGGAGGAGATGATTTATGCGGGGCAGGTGTATTCACTATTACGAACAGCATATTACGTAACTGTCTTATTGAACATAATTTTACAGCAAGAACAACCTCCACCACAAATGACGGGGCAGGTGCCGAAATGTACGGAGGAACATTGCGGAATTGTATTATACATCACAACACATCCGGTACTTCTCCAACAAATAGTGCAGGAACCATTAATATTCACGCCGGAGGATCAAATGTCATTAACTGTCTCATATATGCCAATTATGCTTCATATGGAGGAGGAGGAATTTCAATCAATTCAACCACCTATAACACTTCAACCTCATCTTATATAATTAATAACACCATTGCAAATAATACTTGTACCAATAATTCATCGGGGATTCAAATATTTAGCGGTAGTAGTTTTTATTTCTATAACAATGCCATCTGGAATAATACCGTCTCGGAAGTTACTGCGGCTAACGAAAAAAACAATGCATGGCCCAATGGTTACAGCTCGACGTTAGGCACCGGAAGCCTTCTGTTAAGTGCCACCAATGCAAGTGGTACTAACCCGCCTTATTTCGTAAAACCGGATACGACCATCACGGCTGATTATCGTTTGGCCAGCACATCTTCGGCCTTGTATAACAAAGGAAGCTATTCGGTAAGTACATTAGTGCCCACGATCGATATACGGGGTGTCTTCCGTAATGTAATACCGGATTTAGGGTGTTACGAGCTTGCCTCACGACTTTATTATGTAAACAATGCGACGGGTACAGATGCTACTGGGTACGGACTTAATTGGTCAACCCCTTACAAGACGTTGCAATATGCCATCAATCAGTATAACCAATATGACTATCCCCAGGTGTGGGTGGCCAAAGGCAATGCAAGCTACACTCCCACAGCAGGAACCCCTTTCTATCAGAAACAAAATATGGCGATATACGGAGGCTTTGCAGGTAATCAGGCTACAGAGTTTCCGACAACTTCGGCCATGGCCACCACGCTGCTCAATAGTCGGAATATAAAGATAAATCAAACGGTGCTGGCAGGCAATGGTACTTCGGTGGTTGGAACAGCCTCAGGTGATACGAACTGGAGCGGAGCTATCCTTGACGGGTTTACCATAACTGGGGCAACAGGAGGATCGACGCTGTTTGCCGGAGTTATTCCTGCAAGCGCCACGATTCAGAACTGCAAGATCATCAATAATGCCACCAGCGGGCTGCAGTTAGCTTCAGGAGCCAATGCTTACAACGTTTTAGTAGCCAATAACACGGGTGATGGGGTGAATATGGCAGGTACAGCCAACTTAGTTAACGGTACTATTGCCAATAACACCGGTGTGGGTATCAACTCCTCCACCACAACAGCTACGGTGACTAACTCCATCTTATGGGGCAACAGTGCCAATGTCAATGCTTCAGGTTCAGTACCTGTTATTACCTATAGCGCCAGTGCTGCTGCAGCGGCTTATAACAGTACCTCCAATACGGTAACGGTGAACAATAGTTGGTCGGGGAATACAGGCAATATTGAGTTGTATCAACGTTCGCCCAACTTCAAGACAAAGAGCAATTACGAGCTATTGCTCATCTCACCCTGTTTAAGTAAAGGACTGGCTACCGCCAACACCTTAGCGATCGATGCCAACGGGAAGCCCCGTACTTATAGCAGCACTATTGATATGGGGGCTTTTGAGAAATGGGACGGAACAACGGTAGACGGAACAACACCCACCATCAAGAATGTACGCCAGGGATGGAGTATTCCTCTTACTAACTTAACCATATCGAACGATACGACGGAAGTCATGGTAACGGCAGGTACTACTTTTAACATGAGTAATAACACAACCCTGAAGACCAGATGGCTCGAATTGTTGCAGGATACTCTTTCCACGCATCTCCCTGCCCAATTGACCAATGGGACCATTACGTCTGACTCGGTGTTGTATGTACGGCGCTTTTCGAAAACCTTAAGCGGAACCAATGGCACCTGGGGTGTCTGGAGTTTCTTTGGAATGCCTTTCAATACGGCACCTTTGAGTGCTTTAGATGGAGCTACGGTTGAGAATACGGTACGTATTGAAACTTATAGCGAGAATGCCCGCGCACTGAACGGAGTGGGGTATGCATGGCCGGCAGGACGTTTAAGTGCTGCTTCCACGGTGAAACAAGGAACAGGCTATGCCCTTTCCTTTAACAGTAAGGTGCCACAAAACGATATCGGGCAAACGGTGATTTTTTCATCTCAGGCGTTATCACCTGTCACCTTTACGGAGACAGGCACACCTACAGCCAATGTGACGTTGGGAGAAACGTCTTCGACTACCACCGGTGTAAAACACTGGTACGACTGTGGATGGAACCTTATTGCCAATCCTTTACCGCAAACGGCGGGTATCAACACGATGTGGACATCTTCATCTTCAAATTATTACGGAGCGGCTTATTTCTATAAGCCATACACCGACAGTTATAATGTAGTGCCTGCAACGGCTTTGAAAACTGGAACGGGTGGTAATGCCATAGCACCGAATGCTGCCTTTTTCGTACAAACGGATGTGAATGGGGCTGCCGCTGCCTTTACTGCAGGTACGGGTTCTGTTTCACCAGTCTTGCAGTCAATGGCTTATGTACGTCCTTCGACCGGAACGACAGCATCCTCAGATGCATCGACTGCTTCGGCAGAGCCTCCTGCCACCTTTGAGTTCAACGTGAAGGGAGTGGGAGATGATTGTAATACGTATGTGATTTTTGATTCGCATGCCCATGCAGATATGGAGCCAATGGAGGATAATCCCACGATGGTAGGCGTCACAGCAAAGCCTGCGTTACAACTCAGCACCACTGCTGAAGGGAGCGATTCGACGCTGGCTATCAACCGCCTTCCTTTTGCGGCAACCACCATGACTGTCCCCATGCAGGTGTATGTACCTGTGGCAGGAAGTTATACCATCACTATGCCGCAGTCGGATACCATTGCCGGTTTAGTGTTGCTGAAAGATGAAAATGGTGGTTTGCATGACTTGACGACAGGAGACTACACCTTTACAACAACAACCGACAAGGTGACCAATAATTACATGATAATCTTCAGCAGTAATGTTGCCTCGCAAGTGGCAAAAGGAGTTACTATTGTTCAGGATCAACGCAATGTGATTGTTTTGAGCACCTCTATCATGCAACAAGTGGCGCTTTATGGGGAAAGTGGACAAACCTTCTATGCACAAACTCCCTTGAGTACTCAGGTGACGCTTCAATTGCCACCCACCCCTGGCATTTATCTGATAAAGGTGGTTACCACGGATGGCGTGATTACTAAGAAACTGGTGAATAGACAATAGAAATCTGCTAATCTACAAATTCATTGTCAATTATCAACTGTCCATTGTCAATTGTTGTTTGTTTCCCAATTTAAAAGGACTTTTCCACATTGGCCACTTTCCATGACATCGAATCCTTTTTGAAAATCGTCGATATCAAAGCGGTGTGTAATGACGGGTGTAAGATCTATACCCGTAATAAGCATCTGTTCCATCTGGTACCATGTCTCCCACATCTCGCGGCCATAGATGCCTTTTAATGTCAGGGCTTTGAAGATGATTTTATCCCAACGTACCGTTGTAGTATTGGGCAATATGCCAAGCAGAGCTATTTTAGAGCCGTTGTACATGTTTTCGATCATGCTCTCGAAAGCAACAGGTGAACCGGACATTTCTAATCCGATATCGAAGCCATGCATGTGAAGTTGTTGTATAGCTTGTTCAATTGTTTCTCCTTTGCCTGTGTTTATGGTAAGTGTTGCTCCCATTTTCTTGGCAATATTCAGACGGTAGTCGCTTAAGTCGGTTACCACGATGTTGCGTGCTCCGGCAAAACGGCATATTGCAGTTGCCATCGTACCGATTAATCCGGCACCAGTAATCAATACATCTTCACCAATGAGAGGGAACGACAAAGCGGTATGCGTGGCATTACCGAACGGATCCATAATGGAAGCCATCTCATCCGAAATGCGTGCATCCAGATGTACCACATTTTCTGCAGGAAGCGAAAGATATTCGGCAAAAGCACCATCGCGATTAACGCCGACACCGATGGAATTTTCACATACATGTAATTTGCCACGACGACAATTGCGACAATGTCCGCATGCAATATGGCCTTCTCCGGTAACACGATCGCCAATTTGAATATTCTTGACACCATTTCCCTTGTCAACAATTTCGCCCACATATTCGTGTCCGATAGTTATAGGTGTCTTGATAGTTTGTTGCGACCATTCATCCCATTTATAGATATGCAAATCGGTACCACATATAGCGGTCTTCTTTATTTTGATCAATACGTCGTTAATGCCGATTTGTGGAATTGGAACATCTTCCATCCAAATTCCTTTCCCGGGACGAAGTTTTACAAGAGCTTTCATATTAAATAGTTTATAGTTTACAGGAAATAATTGACAATTGACAGTTGACAATGAGATTTGTAGATTCAGATTCCCTATTGCCTTTGCCTCTGAGGTTGCCTATTGCCTATTAACGAATGATTCCCATTGCTTTAGCGACCTTGGTAAACGCAGCAATGCATTTATCGAGATGTTCTGTCTCATGAGCTGCGGAGATTTGTACCCTGATGCGTGCCTTCCCCTGTGGAACAACAGGATAGTAAAATCCGGTAACATAAATTCCTTCATCAAGCAATCGGGTTGCCATCTCTTGCGAGCGTTTTGCGTCATAGAGCATCACGGCACAGATAGCTGACTGGGTAGGCTTAATATCAAATCCTACGGCTTTCATGCGAGTCAGGAAGTAGTCAGTGTTTTGATGTAATTTATCCTGCAATTGGTTAGTTTCGCTCATCATCTCCACCATTTTAATGCCGGCAGCCACCACCATCGGGGGCAACGAGTTGGAGAAGAGGTAAGGACGGGAACGTTGGCGCAACAGTTCGATGATTTCTTTTTTTCCTGTCGTAAAGCCACCAATGGCACCACCAAACGCTTTGCCCAAGGTGCCGGTGATCAGTTCAATCTTACCACGCAATTTGAATTGTTCCGTCACTCCGCGACCTGTATTGCCAACAACGCCTGCTGAGTGAGATTCATCTATCATGATCATGGCATCATACCGATCGGCCAACTCATGAATTTTATCCAAAGGAGCTACATTGCCATCCATGGAGAAAACGCCATCGGTAACAATCAAACGGAAACGTGCAGATTGTGCAGCCTGCAGTTGTTTTTCCAAGTCAGCCATATCGGCATTAGCATACCGAAAACGCTGTGCTTTGCACAACCGGACACCATCGATGATGGAAGCATGATTCAGTGCATCGGATATAATGGCATCCTCTTCAGTGAGTAAAGGTTCAAACAAACCACCATTCGCATCAAAACAAGCGGCATATAAGATGGTATTTTCCGTGCCGAAAAAAGAGGCTATTTTTTCTTCCAATTGTTTGTGTAAATCTTGCGTGCCACAGATAAAACGCACAGAAGCCATCCCGTATCCGCGCGTGTCAAGGGCATGTTTGGCAGCCTCTATCAGTTTTGGGTTATTAGCTAGGCCTAAGTAATTGTTGGCACAAAAGTTCAATACTTTGCGTCCGTTGACTTCAATTTCAGCTCCTTGAGGCGACTCGATGATTCTTTCGTTTTTATACAAACCGGCTTCCTGAATCGCGGAAAGTTCTTGTCGAAGATGTTCCTGAAATTTGTAATACATTGTTATTTTATTCTTTTAATGAGTTATTGCTCTTATAACCTTGATTTGCAAATTTACGATAGAATACTCAATGTTATCATTATTTACAGACTCTTTTTAGTGCTTTCTTGCCTGTTTTCAGTGTTTTTGCATTTGAGTTTACAGGGTCAAAAAGAGACTGTTTTACAAATAAAGGGGATTAGGAAATTATTTTCGTCTTTTCTTGGTGGTTTTATAATAATCTATTACTTTTGTAGCCGAAAACGTAACGATTCAGTTCATGGCACAAACTTTTGCATATTTCTTTTTTTACTTTTACTTTAGCCAAAGTAAGAGCGGGAGTTTGTTGTCTTAACCATAAGTAATCAATTTTAGGTTCTACAAAAATCCCGCTTACTAAGCGGGATTTTTTTTTAAGAAGAAAAATCATGATAAAAATAGCTATCCAAGGAATTGCAGGTTCGTTTCACGACATAGCTGCGCAGTGTTATTTTGGAAAAGATGAAATTGAAGTGGTGCCTTGCAATACATTCAAAGAATTGTTTGCCTGCTTGGCCGACAATGGTTCGATGGTAGGTATGGTAGCTATTGAAAATACCATTGCAGGAAGTCTCTTGCCAAATTACAACTTATTGAGGGAAAGTAATCTAACTATTATAGGTGAAAATAAATTACGCATCAAGCATAACCTGGTTGCTTTATCCGGACAAACAATCGATGATATTCACGAGGTTCATTCGCACTACATGGCATTGTTGCAATGCGAAGACTTCTTTTTACAATATCCTTCCATGCGATTAGTCGAATCTGAAGATACCGCAGCCGAAGGCTTACGCATTGCCAAACATCACGCAAAAAAACAAGCAGCGATATGTAGTCGGTACGCAGCAGAATTGTTTGGGTTGCAAATTTTAGCAGAAGATATTGAATCCAATAAGCATAACTTTACCCGCTTTTTACTTGTGGGAAATGAACTGATGCGTGATAAGTTGAATGCAGAAAAACCACGTGATAAATCATCATTGGTATTTTCACTACCACACGAAGAAGGAAGCCTGTCGAAGGTATTGACTATTTTATCATTCTACAATATCAACCTGACAAAGATTCAATCACTACCTGTGGTGGGACAAGAGTGGGAATATTTGTTTTACATAGATGTAACATACAAAGATTACGTACGTTATCGACAATCTCTCGATGCTATCTTGCCATTAACCAAGAATTTACGCATCTTGGGAGAATATGAAGCAGCAGAACAGACCATATAACTAAAAGGTAATAGGGAGCTACGAGGCCAAGGCAAAGAATAGAAATCCTAATCTCAACATTCATTGTCAACTGTCAACTGTCAATTGTCCATTATTTCCTGTCTACTATCTACTAATAAAATATGATACTTACTATTAAACCCGCCAATCGATTAAACAATGTCAGCGAGTACTATTTCTCGACCAAACTGAAAGAGATAGCTCAGATGAATCGAGATGGAAAAGATGTGATTAGTCTTGGCATCGGTATGCCTGATTTGCCACCGTCCGAAGCTACAATTCAAGCACTAAAGCTGGAAGCCGAGAAGCCTGATGTGCATGGTTATCAAAGCTATAATGGCATTCCTGAACTAAGGGAAGCATTTGCTAAATGGTACAAAACATGGTTTGACGTGACACTCAATCCGACCAATGAAATTTTGCCATTAATGGGATCAAAGGAAGGCATCTTACATATCTCGCTGGCTTTTCTCAATCCCGGTGACGGGGTATTAGTGCCAAACCCGGGCTATCCTACCTATACATCTGTTAGTAAATTAGTTGAAGCTAACGTGATTTCATACGATTTGGATGAAAACAATGGTTGGCAACCTGATTTTGATGCTCTTGAAAAAATGGATTTGTCGAATATAAAACTAATGTGGGTTAACTATCCTAATATGCCTACCGGTGCTAATGCTACGCGTGAGTTATTTGATAAGTTGGTAGCTTTTGGCAAAAAGCATCAAATTGTTATCTGCAACGATAATCCATATAGCTTTATCCTGAACGAGAATAGACTGAGTATTTTAGCCAGCGAAGATGCCGGCGAAATTTGCATTGAAATGAACTCGATGAGCAAGTCGCACAACATGTCAGGTTGGCGTATAGGGATGGTAGCAGCCAATGCCCGATTTATCGATTGGATTTTGCGTATGAAAAGCAATATTGATTCCGGTATGTTTCGTCCGTTGCAAGTGGCTGCTGTGGCAGCTTTACGCAACACACCCGAATGGCATCACGCTAAAAATATTACTGTCTATGCCAAACGTCGTGTGATTGCTGAAAGAATCATGCAAACACTCAACTGTTCATTTGATCCAAAACAGGTAGGTATGTTTTTATGGGGACGAATCCCCGATCATTATGCTGATGCAGGAGTTTTGGCTGATGAGGTGCTTTATCATGCAAATGTATTTATCACACCTGGTTTTATCTTTGGTAATCAAGGGAAACACTATATCCGTATTTCTCTTTGTAGCCCGAAAGAAAAATTAGAAGAAGCTTTCGAGCGTATCGAGAAAATGAAGCAAGAAATACAAAACAATCATCATTAAACATATAAGACAATGGAACTGCAACCTATTTTTGAACCGATTACAGAAGAAACCCGTCCATTAGTTATTGCCGGCCCGTGCAGCGCCGAAACTGAAGAACAAACATTAGAAACCGCTCGTCAATTAGCTGCAAAAGGAATCAAGATTTTCCGTGCGGGCATTTGGAAACCACGCACAAAACCAGGTGGTTTTGAAGGTGTTGGTAGTATGGGACTGCCTTGGTTGAGACGTGTGAAAAAAGAAACAGGTATGTTGACCGCGGTCGAAGTAGCCACAGCAAAACATGTATATGAAGCGTTAAAGTATGGTGTGGATATTTTATGGATAGGTGCCCGTACCACTGCAAACCCGTTTGCTGTGCAAGAGATTGCTGATGTTTTACAAGGCGTGGATATTCCCATTTTAATCAAGAATCCTGTTAACCCCGATGTGGATCTATGGATTGGTGCCATCGAACGTATCTACAATGCAGGCATTCGTCGTCTGGCAGTTATTCACCGGGGATTCAGCACATATGATAAAACGGTGTATCGCAATATTCCTCAATGGCACATTCCTATCGAACTGCGCCGCCGGATGCCTGAAATGCCTATTATATGCGATCCCAGTCATATTGGAGGCCGACGTGAACTGATTGCTTCCATCTCGCAGCAAGCGCTTGACTTACAGTTTGAAGGATTGATTATCGAATCGCATTGTAATCCTGATGAGGCCTGGAGTGATAAAAATCAGCAAATTACACCTGATATACTGGAACAAATCCTGCTGCATTTAGTCGTGCGTAAAATGAATCAGTCAACAGAAGATCTGTCTGTGTTGCGTCACCAAATTGATGAACTGGATAATCAATTGCTTGAAGTCTTATCTAAACGATTACGCGTTTCACGTGAAATTGGTATTTATAAAAAAGAACATAATATGCCGGTTTTACAAACTCTTCGATATGATGAAATACTTCATAATCGCGTAGCCCAGGCTGAGTCGATCGGTATTAACGGTGACTTTATGAAAAACATTCTCGAAGCTATTCACGAAGAATCGGTTCGTGTGCAGTTAGAATTGATTAATAAATAAGAAAGCAAGCAAGCAGATAGAGCTCTAAACAAAGACAAACAATAATCGGTAAATTAATTATAATCTATGCGTATTCTAATTCTTGGAGCCGGAAAGATGGGTTCCTTTTTCACGGATGTGTTGAGTTTTCAACACGAAGTAGCCGTGTATGACCTTGACCCGAAGCGATTGCGATTCATTTATAACACCATTCGTATGTCGCAATTGGAAGAGGTACGTGCCTTTGATCCTGAATTAGTGATTAATGCCGTCACCATCAAACACACGCTGAAGGCATTTCAAGATGTAATTCCTTTTCTGTCTTCAAATGCAATTTTATCTGACATATCTTCTGTTAAGAGCGGCTTACCTGAATTCTACACGCAATGCGGGTTCCGTTATGTATCGACACATCCTATGTTTGGACCTACCTTTGCCAGTCTGAGTGATCTTTCGTCACAAAGCGCCATTATCATCTCCGAATCTGATCACATGGGAAAGGTGTTTTTCAAAGATCTTTATCTTTCATTGAAATTAAATATCTTCGAATATTCATTTGCGGAACATGATGAAACAACCGCTTACTCCCTTGCCATTCCGTTTGCTTCAACCTTAGTGTTTTCTTCCGTGATGAAGCATCAGGAAGCCCCGGGTACAACTTTTAAACGCCATTTATCCATTGCACATGGTTTGTTGTCGGAAGATGATTATCTATTGACCGAAATTCTTTTTAACCCGCATACTCCTCAACAATTGATGAATATACGTGATGAGCTGAGCACCTTGTTAGAGATTATAGAAGAGAAAGATGTCGTTCGCATGAAACGTTATTTGCAAAAAGTAAGAGAGAATATTGCATAGATATATTTCATCAGATGTTCTTAAGCCATCTGATATGTATTGTATGAATGTTTTATTCTTTCTGAAGAGCTTATTGCTTCTTAGCGATCGTGAGTCGCATTTCACACAGGGTACAATCGAAATGCAATTGAAAGCGATCGTGTGCTCCTGCCAGGAAAAGCGGTTCGTGCAGTGGAGTTTGAGGCTTTTGCTTAGGACACCAACCCAACTCGAATTTCAAACAATACTTTGTGGTCATCACCGGCTCATCCGGCAATAATTGCCCCCCGGTTTCCAATGATGGATCGATGGATGTTACTCCATGCCTTTCATAAAACAGGCGGGCTTTTTCATTCGATACGTTTCCCGAATAACTCAAACTTGTCTTTGGATACAACCCTGGCTCTTCTGTCGAATGTTGTGATTGAATATGTTCTTGTTGAACGATCAGGGTTTTTTCTAATTGTTCCACCATTGTTCGCCGCCAGGTGCTTAATAGTGATGAGGGAATAAACCAGTGATTTGAAAGTTTTACCTGTATGCCGGATAACGAAAAGGAGGTGTCGCCCAACTTGCCTAATTGTTTTTCTATGTTTTGTTCGGTAGCCGCTGAATCGCTCTTTGAGAGTTCTTTTTCATAAGGGAAATGCAGCGTGATGGGTGAAAGGTTTTCTATGTTGGCATTGATTGCAAATCCATCTTCTGTTTCGTAAAAAAAAAGGTGAAGCGGAATCGTTCGTTCTGCAGATTTCTTTGTCAACAGTTCTTCAAACGATTGATCAAAATTGCGATAAAGCGTCGTTCCGGTTTTTACCAAAGGCATTTTGAAAGGAAACACCCGATCTCCTTCAACACGATTGACCCGGAACCCGGTGAGACTTCCATCTGATGTCACAAAGCAAAGACCATCGCCATTGTGTAACTCGTCCGTTGCTTTCACGGTTAATGTGTTATGCTCCGTTTTTTTCACTTGACCGATAAGTTGACCGATCGATTTGGGCGTCTGTAACTGCACTAATCCCCGATTTCGTTGATCAAAAAAATAGTCGGTTGCTCCACGATGGAAAGTACGTTGCGGATCAGGTTCAAAAGAGAGTTTCACTTTTCCCAGGGAGCTTTTCGAATAGCGGTCTGATCCATCCAATAAACGATCCAAGCGTTGGCGATACCAGGCGGTGACATTCTTTACATAACTCATCTCTTTCAATCTCCCTTCTATTTTGAAAGAAGAAACTCCGGCATCCATCAATGCCGCCAAATGAGCGGATAAATCGAGATCTTTGAGTGATAAAAAATGACTTTCGGCACGCAACACTTTACTCTCGGCATCTTCCAATCTATATGGCAACCGACATAACTGTGCACATTCCCCACGGTTGGCGCTGCGGCCTCGCAACACCTGACTGGCATAGCATTGTCCGCTGTAAGAAACACACAATGCCCCATGCACAAAGCATTCGATTTTTGCCGAAGTTTGAGAGGCAATGGCATGAATTTGTTCCAATGAAAGTTCCCGTGCCAGGACTATTTGCGAGAAGCCGGTATTTTCTAAGAATTGCACCTTTTCTATCGTCCGGTTATCTGTTTGAGTACTTGCATGGAATGCTATGGGAGGTAGCGAAAGCTCCAAAAGTCCCATGTCCTGGCTAATCAATGCATCGACACCGACATCGTACAACTGCCATGCTATCTGTTCAGCCTTCGGCAACTCGGCATCCGTCAGGATGGTATTCAGGGCAACATAAACCTTCGCATGGAAACGATGCGAATAAGTAACTAATCGGGCAATATCGACCACTTCGTTGCCTGCAGCGGCACGCGCACTGAATTGAGGGGCACCAATATATACAGCATCCGCTCCGTGATTGATCGCTTCAATACCTATTTCGGCTGTTTTGGCAGGAGCCAGCAATTCGATTTCACGCATGATATTAATGATATGGAAAATTAAATAAGAAATAATGACAAAGGTAACACTCAGCTGTCTTTTTCAGAAACAAAAAAGCGAAAACATCAAATAGATATTCTCGCTTAGGGAAAAAGAATCCCACCTATCATTTTATAAGTGGAACTTTGTTGAGATTAGAGCAAGATTTGATTGTTGGGGGTATAAATGAATTTCGGCTTGTTTTTAGGGGGTAGGTTAGATTTAATTGCCTGTGCTTTTAAGTAATAACCAATAAATAGTGTCGTATATATTAAATAGAGAATTCCAATACTTATACTATCTCTGCTCCCTCTTCCTTTGGAGAGGGTGGGGGGAGAGGTCAAAAGCTCCAAATGAAACGAGTCCCGATATTCGGGACGAGTTCCATACGTCCTTAATGTACAAAATAAAAATAATCGTATGAAATAAAACACGACATTATATTGTTCTTACTACTTATCTTCTTTCTGATCACTTTACTTTAACTTGTTGCAAGTTAATAGTATTGTCTTGGTTAACAATAAATTCATATAATTCAAAATATGGTTTCTCTATTTTTTCAGGAGATTCCGTATTTGTTCCGGGATTCACTTTAAGAACATTTTCCGCAGCAGTAAGTCCGGAAATTAATCCGGTGGCTGCCGTTATTGTGTCAGGAATTTTTGTATCTGTTGTTAGTCCATAAGATGTAAGAATGCCATTTTGCAATGTGATTTTCAGATCACTTGTACCTATCCCGGAGGTTTGTTTTACATAGATGGGATTTCTTAAATCGGGAAGATAAATGATGCTGACTTGAGTAGTTAAACTATCTGGAGAAGCATCTTCGGATGTTTTTTTAGTATGATCTACTAAAAGATAAGGTTTGGCAGAATACATTTTTATTCCTGTTTCTGTTTTTAAAGTTGGGTCACTGTAAAATTTCACAGTAGCACAACTACTCAATAGGAATAATGAACCCAATAAAAAATTAATTGCTTTCATAATCTAAAGATTTAAATTATTATCGACGGCATTGATCAGTATACGTGTTTAATATCATTACAATTCTTTTTTTTGTAGCTTAGGTGCCCCCTTTATCGAAGGTTGAACGAAAGGCATCTATATTGTCAATTTTGAAAGAGTAAACCCGTCTAAAATGAAAGAGATAAAAACAAGATAGCAGAAGCCGTGCAATATGATTTTGGATCATTGGGAGAAATACTCATTCCAGTTTTCACGTCACCTTTCATTAATTCTCCGCTTTTAGACCACTTAATTGTAATTCCAGAACCATTATCAAGTTCACCATTTTTACTAATCTTAATAAGTGGGTGGTTCAATGAATCAACCAAAATGTTTTCATTATTCAATTCAGCAATAGTTTTACCTTTTTTATCAAGGATTTTTCCAGTCTTAACTACTTTTCCAAAAAGTTTATTATTGATGATTATATTTCCATTGTCATCCACAATAATACCAACTACTCCGTTCTGGTCTTTAATTTCAAATTTTGAATAATTAAACCTTTCAGTTTTAATTCCACAAGAAACAACTAATGTTGCAAAGAGCATTAAATAGATGATTTTTTTCATGATCTTGTTTTGTGTTAATTCTCTTACTCTTATGGATTTTCAGTTACTCCCCGTTTAAAAGGTTTCAGCTCCTTTAATTTGTCTATAATGTCTAAATAATGAGCATTCGTTTATTTCATCATTACAATATTCATTTGTCAAATTTGAAGAATCTTTTATTATTATCATATTACACCCATCAATGGATATCTTATACTGATTCTTTCTCTCTTCAAATTATTGATAAATAATGGTATAGCAAATATGAAAACATCAAATAATCTTTTAGAAATTACTTGCAATAATATAAAATAGCCCTAATTATGCAATTTTCAATTGTTCTGCATAATGTTTTGGCGTAAAGTATTCATTGTATTTAATGCACAAATGTACATTCCAGTTTAGTAATTTGAATATATAAGACAAAATATTTAACGAAGTATGAAATTTATATTGCTATAAATAATTTATATCTATCTATCTATCAAGCAATATAATACGTAAATGTTCATACTATAATAATTTGTTTCTTAATGGTAGTATGGAACTCCATGTTGCTGAAAATTATTATTATACTCTTGGGTGTTGTGAAGCAACATGTTCGTTTCATTGTATTATACAATTGAGTGTAGGAATAAAATTCTTTATTTTTATTCCTAATAGACCATGAAGTAAGATATCTTCCTAAATAACGATTTTGGGTTAATGCTATGATTAAATTGTTGCTGTTTGATAGATACTCAACGGGGGAAAGAATCCCACCTGCCATTTTATAAATGGGACTTTGTTGAGATTAGAGCAAGATTTTATTGTAGAGGGTATAAATGAATTTCGGCTTGTTTTTAGGGGGTAGGTTAGATTTAATTACCTGTGATTTTAAGTAATAACCAATAAATTGTGTCGTATATATTAAATAGTGAATTCCAATACTTATACTATCTCTGCTCCCTCTTCCTTTGGAGAGGGTGGGGGGAGAGGTCAAAAGCTCCAAATGAAGTAAAACACGACATTATATTATTTTCACTACTTATAAGCGTGCATTGCGTTAAACACCTTCATTTAATTGGTATACTTTAGCTCGTATTTGATTCAAAGTACCTATGATGATGTAATAATCATATTCGAACACGCTATTCTTATTTAATATTATTTTTTTTGTAGGCGCTATATATGAGGTTGAACCGTCTGTGAACTCTCCCCCCTGAGCACCTGACATACCAGCTAAAAAGGATTTGCAATTCGGATTGTAAACACCTAATGCCCATTTGGTACTGTTAACAAATGCCATCCAATGCTCACTTACGTTCGGATATCTGCCCCAGAATCCGCTTGATAAGTTTACTACCGACGGATTATCCAGACTATCATTTGTAAAAGGTGAATTGCCTAAGTATGTATATAAATGCTTTAATGCAGATATCGGATATACTGCTGGAAGTTCCTGATAATCAGCAATATTTTCTCCATATATACTATCGGTTCTATGGCATGTGAGTTTGCAATGTACTTTTAATACATTCCCATCCAATATATTCCATTGTTCCATTTCTGCTTCAGCTGGCATGTTATTCATATCCCAAAGCATAGGAATGCATTTTACATATAAAGTATCGCCACTCTGTTTATAATCCAGAATTTTTGCACGATTTTCATAACTGTCTCCTACTTGGATCGGATTCCAACTCCAGGGTGACCAAGCCGGGTTCTGACCATCAGCCTGGCGTTTCAATGATTTTCCGGCATAATATGATTGCTGGATATATCGGCCTTCGTCATGAATGTTAACCAAATTTCGACTGCTTCCGGATGATGAAATATAACCAATTGCCCCCCCTCTTGTCAGATCAAGCTTTAATTTTATAATTCCGTTGTCTTTTGTTATCACAGAATCCGTTTGCTGGGCATTTAGATTTACTGTGGGGAAAAACAATATAGCTAACATTGATAAAATCGCAGTTTTAATACCAACAGTATATGATATGTATCTCATACGTGAATAATTTGTTTTTAAGGTGGTCGTATGGAACTCGTCCCGGACATCGGGACTCGTTTCATTTTATAAGTGGGATTTTGTTGAGATTAGAGCAATATTTTATTGTAGGGAGTATAAATGGATTATGGCTTGCTTTTAGAGGAAAAGGTTAGATTTATCACCTGTGCTCATAAATGTATATTGCATTAAACAGCCTCCTCGCAAGGATGTAGTTCAACTCTGACTTCATACTGGGTTGTACTGACAACATGAAGTTTTATGTATTAGCAGCTCGGTTCTTGTCTTTCATGTCCAAAGATACTACTATTTCCAGTTTCGCTGTCAACTGCCAAAGATTTTTTATCAGGGTTGGAATGTGTGTAGGCTTTTTTTATTTTTGTCTCTGTCAGTAGTGCATGGAAAATGGCAAGTTCTTGCTGCAAACTTTGGTTTTGGTCGGCTTGTGTGGTTTGCAGCATGTGCTCGACATTGTGCAGTTGGGTTAGAATTTTACTTTTCCCGTTGCAATTAGTTCAAATTTTATTTTATTATCATCATTAATCCCGTTAGGACTGTCAGACTGATAACAAATATTCTGAACCCTTTATCTAAAACATCAGTTTTTATCCTTTTCAGTAAACGTGGACCTATTAAAGCTCCAATTGCTGCACTGCCTCCTAATAGAATGATTAGTATAAAATTGATATGACCTACTGCAAGGTGCCCGAAAAAACCTGAAACAGCATTAAAAAACAATACGAAAACAGATGTCCCGATAACCATATTTGCAGGAAAACGAAGCATATATAATCCCGTAATGACAGGAAGTGTTCCGCTAACTCCAAACAAACCAGCCATAATGCCTGATAATAAACCAAAGACTGAACTTATAGTAACCTTTGTTGAATTTATTGTTTTCAAATCATCAGGATTATCACCGTGCTTATTTTCTTTTTTCTTTTTTTTGAATAGTATTGGAATAACTAATAGTATTGAAACTATTCCAAAAAGTTTCCTAAGAATGAAAGATGGTATTATTGTTGAAAAATAAACCCCTAACAATGTGCCTATTATTCCTGTTATACCGAAAATCAAACCTATTGGCACATTTACATTTCCCTGTTTATGATGAGCATAAGCCCCAAATAGGGTTGTTGGTATAATAGATGCCAGTGAAGTTGCAACAGCAACCTGAATAGGCACATTAAATAAAAGGGTAAGCAAAGGGACGTAGAGACCACCGCCACCGCCGCCAAACATTGATACTAAAAGTCCTATTAAAAAACCGAATAATGGTAAAAATAAAAAAGATGTAGTAAAATCAAAACTCATATCTTATTATATTCTTTAAGTTTGTCTGAAGCATTTTTTAAAACCGGGCTACCATGTCCCGGAAGTAAAACTTCAAACTTTAAATGTTTGATTTTATTTATTGTTTTTGCAGCTTCTAATGTATCGGAAGTAGCTATTTTATTAAACCCTTTAATAGTTGAATGTTTATCGGTTATAATTGCATCACCCGAAAATAAAACAGATTCTGCATTATATAAAGAGATACTTCCTTCTGTATGTCCCGGGCAAGAAATTACTTTTAACCCACCAATAAAATCACCTTCTTTTAATGTAATATCAGGAACTATATTTTGAGTCTTCATAAATTTGAATAGTATCCCGAAAATTAAACCAATCATTAAACCAATTATTCCTTTTTGTTTTTTCTTCTTTTCACCCAAAAGATAAGGAACTTCTTTTTCATGGATGGCCACCTTCGCTCCGGTTGCATTCTTTAAATCAGCAACACTTCCTCTATGGTCTATGTCAGCATGAGTAAGGATTATATATTTAATTTTTTCAAGGGATATATCCAATTCAGAAATTTGACTGAGAATTTTAAACGCGTTGCCAGGCATCCCTGTGTCTATTATAGAAATTTCACTTTTATCAGATATGTAAAGATATGATTTAGCTCCTTTTATCCTTTCAAATAAATACACGTTTTCGTTTATTTTCATTTGTTTGTCTTTTAGTTGATAAATATACAAGTAGTATTGTCTGTTACATGAATCCTTATTTTATTCTCCCCTGCCAGCCAGCCTAATGCCATATGAAATCTTCTTTTTTAAGTCTATCTATTTATCTCTTTTATTGGTGTTGTTAATAACAACAGTTGTTAGAAACAACTATATGTTTAAAAAAATATTAATATTTTTCAGCCTTGCTTTTAAAATGAGCTGCTACTTTATAAAAAGTATTCAATTCGGATTCATTAAGACCTTGTTGCAGTTCTTCAATCATCACCTTAAGAATATGCTTGTATTGTTTGATTATTTCTTCTCCTTTTTTTGTGACAATCAAATAATTTTTACGTCTATCTTTAGTATCCACAACTCTTCTGACTAATTCTTTTGTTTCCAATGAGTCAATTAATCTCAATATGGTTGATTTATCCTTTCCCATCATATCAGCCATGTCTGTTTGTATAACTTCTTCCTTATTCTGACTTATTGCATGCAACAGTTTAAACTGTTCGCGAGTTATTTTTAATTTTATTTCCGCCTGATTTTTAATACGTTTTTTTATCGCATGGAACATATCTTCTAATATTACATGTCCCTGTTCTATTTCCAAAGGTGAATTCTGATTTACCATTTCATTACAAATTTAAGACGGTGCAAAGATAAATAATTTAGTTGGTATATGCAACTGTTATTTGAAATTTTTCTTTTATATCTACTTACTCTGTCTGTTTGGTGCAAGATTATATCTTGTGCTGTATATATTAATTGAAAAGTATACCAGATTCTGATTGAAAAGTATACCACTTATCAAGAAAACTTCGTTGTTTTGTTCATAACCAAACAACATAAAAAGAGATGATAAGTATGGATACCAAACAAGAGATTTTAAGACGATATTTGAGAGAAGGAGACAGCGAGCGGAAAATAGCTCGGGATCTACAGTTAAACAGGAAGACGGTAAAGAAACACTTACTGGAGAATTTACAAGTACAAAAGACTTCCGGGACACAAGGTAATGTTGATATACAGGAAAGATTACTTTCTGTGCCAAGCTATGATGTTTCACATCGTGCCAAGCGCAAGTTAGTGAAGGGGATAGAGGATCTGATCAAAGAACAGATGCAAGAGAATGATCGTAAAAAGCGGAATGGATTACGCAAACAGATCAAGCGCAAAGTCGACATACATGAGTATCTTCTTGGGAAGGGATACAAGATAGGTTACACAACGGTTTGTAACTATATCAGGGAACATGAAATAGCTACACGTGAGGCTTTTATCCGTCAAGAGCATCATAAGGGCGAGGAGTGCGAGTTTGACTGGGGCAAGGTAAAGCTAAACATGGCAGGAGAAGAGAAACGATTGTATATGGCGATGTTTACCACCACATACGGGAACTACCGATATGGGAATCTGTATAGCCGTCAAGACACCCTTGCTTTTATGGAATCACACAATGACTTCTATGCCCATGTAGGAGGTGTTCATCATGAGATGGTATACGACAATATGCGCGTAGCGGTAGCCGAGTTTGTAGGTCGACACGAAAAGACACCTACCAAGGCTTTGATCAATCTCTCAGGCTGGTATCATTTTCGCTGGCGATTTTGTAATGTTCGCAAAGGCAATGAGAAGGGACATGTGGAACGCAGTGTGGAGATGGTTCGTCGTAAGGCGTTCAGTGACAGATCAACCTTTGACAGTTACGAGCAAGCCCTTGATTACCTGACATCTATCCTTGAGAGACTTAACGGGCTATCAGACCCAAGGAAAGATAAGAGTCCTCAAGAGATGCTTCAGGAAGAAGTTCCGCTGCTATGGAAATATCCCGGTTCAATGGAGTGTTATTTAACTGAATTTCTAAAGGTTGACAAGTATTCCACATTCTGCTACGGCACGAATCATTACTCTGTTCCTGATTATTTGGTCTCTCACATGGTTGAGGTCAAAATATACGCCAACCAACTTAAAGTGTATGCCGATAATACTCCGGTATGTCGTCATGAGCGCAAATACGGGATGTATCAATGGGAGATTAATCTGGAACATTATCTGAAAACACTTTCCCGAAAGCCGGGTGCATTACATGGATCAGTAGCTTTAGAGCAAGCCCCCGGGGAGATGAAGCAGCTTTATCAAACCTTTTTCACAAGCCAGCCACGCAGTTTTATTGACATCCTGCTTTATTGTCAAGACAAACAAGTGTCGTACAAGAAATTAGTTTCAACGGTCAATGAACTAAGAAAGCAATGTCCCAAAGACATATCCTGCGATAAAGTGATTGCTCAATTAGGCAACAACGCTCAGAGCGACATCATGGGATTAACGCCCGTCAATAGGAATCATGAGATTGAGTATCATTCCCTTGAACAATTAAGGGAAATCTCACAGATGGTAGAATCGTTTTAATTACAAAACAAGATGATAAACAGAGATATAAAACAACAAATAGATGCACTGAGCAGAACGCTACATCTGCCGGCATTCCGGGGTGCATACGAAGAACAATCGATACAGGCAGCTACAGAAAGGCTTTCCTATGAAGTGTTTCTGCTGCGGCTCATGGAGATAGAGTATCACAGGCGAGAGGAGAATCGCCGCAAGGCTCAGATACGCCAAGCAGGTTTTGTTCAATACAAATACTTACATGACCTTAGCATGGAAGATCTTCCGGCAGATGCAGCAGCAAAACTTCCTCAGCTTGAAAGGCTTGATTTTATCAAAAGTGGACAGAATATCATTCTCTCGGGGAATCCGGGAACAGGCAAAACTCACATAGCCACAGCACTCGGCCTTAAAGCCTGTCAAGAAGGTTATAAGGTGCTTTTTACAACCGTTTCTGCCCTGTTGACACAACTACGTGAGAGTCGTTCCCAAAGGACACTGCGAACGGTTGAAAACAGGTTTGAGAAGTTTGATCTGGTTATTTGCGATGAGTTCGGATACGTCTCCTTTGACAAAGAGGGGGCTGAACTGCTTTTCAATCACCTCTCGCTGCGTTGCGCACGCAAATCAACCATCATTACCACCAACCTGTCGTTTGATCGCTGGAATGATATCTTTGGCGATACGATCCTTACAGCAGCTATGGTGGACAGGCTTACTCATAAAGCCTTTATTATAAACATGAATGGCAAATCCTTCAGGGTGAAGGAAACCAGAAAAATGATGGAAAAATGAAAACAGAATACCCAAACAAATCCCCTTCTCTTGAGGAAAGAAATGAGGGTACCCTCATTTCTTTCCTCAAGAGAACAATGACAAATTATTTTCATTTATCTTTGTCAAGTGTTATGCTCTTTAATTGAAATAGTGGTATATAATTGAATTGAAATATACAGGAAATGAGCCAATCTCTAAATATGAAAAACTTTTTGGTTCTTATTTCCCTAAAATATTGTGTACAAAGTTTGATGATGGTACAGAGAAGCAATTAGTAAGCAACAACGCCTGTAAAGAAATACTTATGGTTATTGACACAAATTCTAATTTAGATCATAAGCCCGAAGTTGCATTTCTCTCCAACGGATTTATAGATGAGGAAACAGGATTGAATCTACAAAGAATTAAAAAATTTAGAGATTTTACTAAGCTGACATTTTACATTGAAGAAAAGTATAAAGACATTGACAAGAAATATGAATTGTAACTATTATTTCATTTTTTCAATTCATAATCCAGTATATTTATCCCAGTCTACATTTGGGGCAATTTTTTTGAATAATTTCGACATATCCCATAATGCCAACGATGTATTGAAGATTTGAAAATATCTTCTCTTGAAATATAGTACCAAATATAATGCCATAAAAAAAATAACCCACTGACATTCAGTGAGTTATATTGTATTGGGTGGTACCACCAGGAATCGAACCGGGGACACAAGGATTTTCAGTCCTTTGCTCTACCAACTGAGCTATGGTACCATAGCTGATTTGCGGATGCAAAGGTAAAGAAAAATCCCATATCGCCAAAGTAAAACCATTCTTTTTTTAACTTTGACGGCTAAAAGATGATCTTGTTAGCAGCTGTAGTTGTTTATATATCTAATTGTCAGTGTTTAATGAACCCTATTTATTGATCCTGGTCTTGGAAGTCCCGGGTAAGAAAGCATTCAGGGCTTTTGTTGGTTTGCCATCATCTCCCCAGCAGCTTAACGCGTAACCGCTCCAGTTCCTGGCTCCTTCCGGTTCCCAATAGATTACACCAAGGCCTTTATGATTGGGTACTTCCTTAACTTTTTTGATAACAGCCACCAACATATCATAGGTGTTTTGCACATGATCGGCTTCTCCACCGACTTCAACCACCATCACCTCTTTGCCGTAACGTTTCGATATATCATCTAAGTTTTTCCCCAGATCGTTGATGGTAGCCTTGTAATCCGTGCCTAACCAAAAGGGATAATAGGAAGCGCCGATGATGTCGTAATGTACCCCGAACGTGGTGGCATTATCGAAGAATGTTCTAAACCGCTGATTGTTATTACCCTGATCGAGATGAATGATCACCTTCGTAGAAGGATCCACTTTTTTTGTAGCTTTATATCCCGCGTTAAGCAATTGTGCCAGTTGATTCCAATGGGCTATGCTCCCGTCCGGCCATAACATGCCACCTGTAATTTCATTGCCAACCTGAACCCATTGCGGGATTATCCCGACCGATTTGAGAGTATCTAACACCTCGAACGTGTGTTGATAGACGTCTGTTACTAATTTTGGCAGCGAATCGTTTGTCCATGCAGCCGGTTTATTCTGTTTCCCGGGATCTGCCCATGAATCGCTGTAGTGAAAATCAATCAGAATACGCATACCCATCTTTTTAGCCCGCAATGCCATCTCTACCACATCGGCTTTGCTGCAATGGCCTGATCGGGCATCGTTTGATGGATTCACCCACACGCGCAACCGAACTGTATTGATCCCATGATCTTTCAAAATGAGTAAACAATCTTTCTGTACACCGTTTGCATCGTAAAATTTATAGCCGGTTGCTTCCATTTGCTGCAACCATCCGATGTCAGCACCTCTCACGAATTGTGCACTGATCCCATTAGAAAATGGAAACATAAACAGGGTCAGTCCAAGCCACATAATGCCTCGCAAAGGCATCCATAACCACGTTTTTCCCATATTATAAAGTGTTAAGTAAATAATTAAGTAGTAGAAAATAAATAGTATCGTAAAACCTGATAGTTGAAATCGGCAAAGTCCCTCATAAACGAACGAATCCATTTTCCTTCTCCAAAGGAGAAGGTGCCCGAAGGGCGGATGAGGTCAGGAGAGGCAAATTTCAAAACACGACATTATATGGTTCATATTACTTAATAGATTATTTTCTAAAGCTATTATTGGCGCTAAAACTTAGAGCAAAGATAGTTGATAATAACACATCCTGAATGCGGCAACGAAACAAAATAATTTGTATGACTATCTGATGTCTTACCTAAGAACTCGAAGAGTTGAATGTGTATATGGTTATTCCGATTTGACAGAAACATCTAAACAGCCCCAAAATTCGCATTTACTAATTGAGCTTTGGAGAAGAGGTGGAAAACGACAATCTAAAAAGTGAGTTAATGAAGAAGCTATTTCCAAATCTGGAGGAGAATACAGAACTGAATCTTAGCCAAACTTTGTTTTACAGTATATCAATTGAAACCGCTTCCAGCAAAGATGAGTAGGACGTTTTTTTGATTGTTAAATATGCGTAAGCGCAAAATAAATACTACTTTTCCCCTTGTAAATACGTAGCGATATTCGCTACCTTTGTGGCATTGATAATATGAGTCGCATGAAAAGAGTGTTCACTGTAAGAGAGGTGATAAAAATCCTTGAAAAAATGGATGGTTTTTAGATCGGTTCGAAGGTTCAAGTCATAGACAGTTCAAGCATCCTACAATCCATACAACGGTAACAGTTAATGGAAAACTAAGCGACGACATATGGATAGATAATTTGAAAAGCATTGAAAGACAATCAGGAATCAAAATCAGAGAGTAAATGAACCCTTGCTTTCTTAAATATAAAACTTAAACACAAAACAATGGAACAACTTAAAGTAGTCGTCTGCAAAGCAGGAAAAGGAATATCAGCTCATATAGAAGGACTGGATGGGTTTATTATCGCTGCCGCTTCATTCGATAAACTTAAAAATGACCTTCGTAAATCGCTTGACTTTCACATTTCCGGCCTATACCCGGAAGAAGTACAACCGTGGATGAATGGAAAGTATGAATTTACCTATCAATTTGAAAACTTGGATTCCTTACTTAATTCTTTGGATAATATATTTTCTCAAAGTGCATTAGCTCGATTAGTAGGTGTTAATGAGGGATTAATGCGACAATATGCCTCTGGTGTAAAAAAACCTGGTAAAAAAATAATGCAGCGTATTGAAACAGGTCTTCATGATTTTGGCAAAGAATTGAATGAAATCGCATTCACAAACTCATAATAATTAAGTTTTCCGTCTTTAAGCCCCACCTTATTGGTGAGGCTTTTTTTGCTTTTAATCTCAACTTTTTTTGAGTCATTAATTCATTCAATCATCTTCGAACTCTACTTCCCGGAAGAACTCAAATCCGCCAATAAAGAAATCCTCAAGCACCTTGGCGAAATTTGGACAGTGATACTGATAGCTTCGATATCTGTATTCGCAAAAATAATGTAGGTGTTTATTTGCGTGAAAATAGGCGAAAAAAGGTGATTTTGGTATATGTGGTGCAAGCGTATAAAAACGCAAAGCCTTAATACTTTATTGTTAATGTATTAAGGCTTCGTAAATGCCGATAAAGTGACCCCGACAGGATTCAAACCTGTAACCTTCTGATCCGTAGTCAGATGCTCTATTCAGTTGAGCCACGGGGCCTTGTTTTTGCGACTGCAAAGGTAAAGCAAAAGTTCCGATTGTACAAACTTTTTTCGGTCAATTTTGGAAAATATTTTGCTTGTTGCTTTAATGGAATGAATCAGAAGATGGCTAACAGATCATTCATCCCTAAGAATCCTTTTTTATCATGAGCAAATTCGGCTGCTAAAACTGCACCTAATGCAAATCCTCTCCGACTTTTGGCATCATGTTTTATACTGATGGAGTCCATCTCCGATTCGTAAATCACTTCGTGAATGCCCGGAACATTTCCTTCCCGGACGGATGCAATGGCCAGTTGATTCGATTGTTGTTCGGTCTCTTTCACCCATTCCGTTTTTCGGTCAAGCTCTTTTAGAATGTTTTCTGCCAGTGTTATGGCTGTCCCGCTTGGGGCATCGAGCTTCTGAGTGTGATGTACTTCTACCATGCTCACGTTGTAATCGCTGAATGGATTCATCAGTTTCGCCAAATAACGGTTGAGTGCAAAAAAAAGATTGACGCCAATGCTGAAGTTTGATGACCAAAACAGGGTGCCATTTGCTGCTTCCATTTCTTGTTGAAGAACGGGAAGCTGTTCCGACCATCCCGTTGTGCCGCATACAACCGGAATGTTTGCTTTAAAACAGCTGCGCAGGTTTGCTACCACGGCATCCGGACGGGTAAATTCAATGGCAACATCAGCACTGCGAAAGGCAGGTGAATCAAATGTGTCGTTGGTGGTCAGATCGATTTTAGCTACTATATGATGACCCCGTTGAAGCGCGATGTTTTCGATTTCGTGCCCCATTTTCCCATATCCGATAAGTGCGATGTTCATAATTGATAAGTATTTAGTTAGTCTTGCGCAAGGCAATTCGAAAAGTAGTGCCTTGATTTATTTCTGATTGTTTGACATAGATTTTTCCCTGATGATATTCTTCAATGATACGTTTTGCTAACGACAGTCCCAACCCCCATCCTCTTTTTTTTGTAGTAAACCCCGGATTGAAAATGGTTTTAAAAAGACGTTTGGGCATTCCTTTACCGGTATCTTGCACATCAATAAGGTAATAACGATTGTTCTGGGTCAGCGTGATGTTGATCTTGCCACTTCCGTTCATGGCATCGATGGCATTTTTGCACAGATTCTCGATCACCCATGAGAACAAAGGCACATTGATAGCTGCTTCAGCCGTGTCCGGAAGTTCTTGTTTTACTTCAATGGTCACTTTGCTTGAGATGCGGTTACGCATATAGATTATGGCGCCGTCAAGTGCATCCATTAGCGGTATGTTGATGAGGTCGGGCTTTGAACCAATTTTAGAAAATCGTTCTGCAATTGTTTTTAGTCGGCTGATGTCGTTGCCCATTTCAGGAATAAGCATATCGTCAGGATAACGTGTCTTCAGCAATTCGATCCATGCCAATAATGATGAGATGGGCGTACCGAGTTGGTGGGCTGTCTCTCTGGAGAGGCCTACCCAAACCTGGTTTTGCTCCGCTTTTTTTGTCCCGGAAAATGCCAGGAAGGAGATCAGTATAAATAACGCGATGACGCCTAATTGAATGTAGGGAAAATAATTTAATTCTTTGATTAAGCATGAATCATCATAGTAGATGAATTGTTTGGTGTGTGCGTCAATGTCAACTTCAATGGGAACATGTTTGTCTTTCAAACGTGCTATGGTTGCTATGCGAAAGGCTGCAAGATTTGTTTTTGGCTCATGAATATTGCGTGAAGCGATGAATTGATCGTGGCTGTCAACCATAACCACCGGGATGGTTGTATTTCCTTCCAGCACATGCATGATAAGTGTTAAGTCGGCATCTCCTTCAGCATGTGCTACTAAACGCGTTGCATCCGCCCAGATTTCTATTTTTTGCCGTTCTTCATTTGCCAATTGATTGATCAACCGATTGGTGAAAAACAGCGACACGAGTGCAATAGCCGAAGCAATGGCTATGAATGTCAATCGAAGGTGAAAGGGTTTAGTTAGCATATGAAAAAATCTTTGCTCGGGTTGTTTGTTCGCATTTGTTTTTTTCGTACCTGATTTCGTGTGTTGTCGGTGTCTGTTCGTTAAAATGGATGCTTCGTTTCCAACAACAAATATAGAATATTTTTAGTAATAATGGGTACAAATTGCCTCATTCATGGTTTGTACTTATTTAAAACTCATTTAATCCTTATTTATTGTTCATTTAAGTAATTGCAACAAATGAATTAAATCGCAACTGACATTCACGAACAGGAACATCGCCTTTCCTTCGATGCTTCCCCGTAACCGGTTCTTAGATACTACGAAATAAAAACATAGATGACACGTAGATAAAACGTATATAATACCTATCTACATAAGTAGGTATTATATACGTTTTATCTACGTTTTATATACGTATTATATAGGTTTTATCTCTGAATGGGATTAGACCAAATATAGAACAAGCAGTGGAGGATTTCCGAGTCTTTTTCTCTTGTTTTGCAGCTCACCGGACGAGGTCACTCGTTAGTCAGCCTTTGTAAAACCAGATAGGTAATAAATCGGATACTCATATTATAAAAAATGCAATCAGGAATGGCATAAATAATAAACAATATACAAGAATTGCTCATTTATATAGAACGATCATGAAGAATTTCATTTATCTTTGCGTTTGGTGATTTATCATGGAAGCTGCAGATAAATGTGTGAAAGGATCTTGATGAGTTTATTATAGTAGACTTTGATCGAACAGAGTTCTTCTTATGCCAATGAAAAATAAATTAATGGGAAACAAAAAGAGGCAAAAAGAAATACCCGGGTTTAATAATCCAATGATTGTTTACATAATAGTAAATTTAGCCATTAATTGTGCTATCTTTTACTTTATGGTAGGTGTATTCCCTTTTGTAAATAATAATCCGGTAAAGAAATATGATTGGCCTTTTTTTGCTTATCAGATTATATGGATTATGTTAGGCATTGCCTATAAAAAATACTTATCTATAAGAAAACAACCTATTGGGCAAGTTGTGCTACGAAGTTTAAAAGCGGATCTCTTTGCAGTGATTTTCGGGATAATACTTTTAATCATTCTTCGTGAATTCAAATATTCTATAGGCTTCTTATTGTGGCTTTCTGCATGCTTTATATTAGGCGAGATGATCTTTATTTCTATTGTCTACGCGTTCAAAGAAGCACAATACGTTGATTTGGCTATTCCGGTTGAAGGACATGATTCTTTAAATAGCTATGGGCATCCGGAAGTTCCAATGAATCTTGAAACAACTCGTACTTTACAACAATTATTAGAAGAGTCAGGAGGAGAGAAGTTAGTGCGATTCCTTCAAACTAATATTCATCTTTTCGTGTCGTCTTCTCTTATTATTGATACGACAAATCGCTTTAATATTGAGAAGGTGGCTATCGATCGGTATGCAACCATTATAAATCTCAAGAAAGTCAATGAAATTCGTGAAATAAATGCTTTTTTTGCTGTAGTAAATGACAGATTACCTCTTGGAGGTATTTTTGTGCTTTGTTTTGAATCAAAAAGCCAGCGGAAAAGAAGAATAATAGGATTACATCCTACCATGAGAAATTATTTATATTATGGCATAGATTATTTTTTTCGTAGAGTGTTGCCTAAATTAAACCTGACCCGTGAATTTTATTTTTGGGTAACAAACGGGACAAACCGTTCTTTATCGAAAGCTGAAGTTTTAGGTCGTTTATATTGTTGTGGTTTCGAGTTCGTGATTGATCGAAAAATAAATGGCATTTCTTATGTTATTACTCGGAAAAAGAATCCACCAAATCGTTTAGAAGTTTTCAATTTCAGTCCAATCATTAAATTGAGAAGAGTAGGTAAAGACGGAAAGCGTATCAAGGTATATAAGTTACGCACCATGCACCCTTATTCAGAATATTTACAGGATTATATTTATAAACATCATAACTTACTTTCAGGAGGTAAATTCAGGGCTGATATTCGCGTTACTACATTTGGCGGCTTCTTACGTCGTTATTGGCTCGATGAGTTACCGATGTTGGTGAATTTTATGAAACGTGACCTTAAATTAGTGGGTGTACGTCCGTTGAGCGAGCAATATTTCAAACTGTATTCCCGCGAATTGCAGCAATTGCGGACACGCCATCGCCCGGGATTGTTACCTCCTTATTATGTGGATTTGCCCAATAGCTTTAGTGAGATTCAAGCTTCAGAACGACGCTATTTGGAAGCTTGCGAAAAACGTGGTACTTTTATCACCGATGTGCATTATTTTTTTATGATCATATATCGTATTCTATTTCGTAAAGCTCGTAGTCGTTGACCCCTTGAATGTAAGCAAGCAGCCTTTCGGAAGGATTATTAAATTTCTTAATCTGCATTTTTATGAGAAACGTGTTACTTGGTTGTTTTCTCTTTATTGCGTTGCCACTTTTCAGTCAATTTTTGCCTGAAGATATAAGTTACACTTCAGTGTATGATTTTTTAGACGAAATGGCAAACGACGGGATTATATCGATTAATTCGGCGATCAAACCATATAGTCGGGGTTTCATTGCTGAAAAATTACAGGAGATTGCTAAGCAGACCGATCAATTGAGTAGAAGGCAACGACAAGAGGTGGCTTTCTATCTTAATGATTATGCGTTGGAGCAAGGTACATTGCCCAACAACTGGAACGTGGTAGAGAATTCAAAGGCTTCGATTTCTTTATGGCCTCCGGGCGTTTTCTATCAAACGGATACCATGCATATTCGTATTACTCCTATCGTAGGATATGAGCTGATGCATAATCAAAGTGGGTCGGTTTCTATTCGATCTATCGGTGCTGATTTTCAGGGAACATTTGGAAAACATGTAACCATCTATGCAAGTTTAAGGGATCACTCGCAAACCGGCGACTTGTTATCGAAAGGGGAACAATTATTTTCAAAACAACAAAGCCCTTACACAGGTGTTGATACACTTATGCGGATCCCGTCATATTTAACGCTCTTTCCGGGAGGGGCTTATAAAGTAGACAACGGAACTAATGCCGGTGGTGATTGCAGCGAAATGAGGGGAGGTATTTATTATTCGTGGGGTTGGGGGAATGTTGGCTTAGCCAAAGATTACATAGAATGGGGAGATAACTATCATGGATCGAATATTTTGTCAGGGAACTCGCCTTCATTTCCATTTATTGCATTTAATATTAAGCCTGCAAAATGGTTTGAATTGAATTATTTTCATGGTTGGCTTACCTCTGATGTATTGGACTCAACGAATTATTACACCTATAACAGCGGAGAAAAGGAGTACCGTTATACCAATAAATTTATTGCGGCTAACATGATTACCTTTCGACCCATGCAACAACTTTATCTTTCGTTTGGTAATTCGATTATTTATGGAGAACGTAATATCCAACCTGCTTATTTAATTCCGTTGGCTTTTTATAAATCGATTGATCACTCCCTAACTATGGGATCAGAGAATCAAAACTCACAAATGTTTTTTAATTTCAGTTCGCGAAATATCCGTCATCTCCATCTTTATCTTTCAACTTATATTGATGAGTTTTCGGTACAAAGGCTTAACCCTTCTAATCCACAAAAAAATCCTATCTCATGGAAAATTGGTGGCGAGCTGAGTGATTATCCTTTTTCGGATTTTTCATTTATAGGTGAGTTTACCCGCAATTATGCCCTGACCTACAAACACTTTATTCCGGGCCTTGACTTTACTTCAAGTGGTTACAGTCTAGGTAGTTACTTATGGGATAATGCACAAGAAATTTATTTGGCGGCCACTTACAAACCTATACGGGGTTTGCTAATGCAAGGCTCTTTCACTGATGCTGTTCATGGTAATGAATATGATTATGTCCATGCCGTGGCAGATGATATATTAGCACAACCATTCATGAAAGATAAAGTGTGGCAAAACAGAACGCTTTCTTTTCATTCGACATATGAAGCTGTGAACAATGTTTTTTTGACCTTCAATGTAGACTATAGCGACATCGCCGGCTTTACGCCTACCGATCCGAAAGGGCCTGGTGAATATCGAACTAATGCTCAGGGATATTTAGATATGTATACGCCTTTGTTCTTGCAAGGCAAAAAATTTACTGTTACCTTTGGCGTAAACATAGGTCTGTAGACATTATTTGTAAATTAAGTATCATGCGAACCATACAAATGGTTGACTTAAAAAGTCAATATGATAAAATCAGGGACGAAGTCAATGCTCAAATGCAGCAAGTGATGGATTCTACATCCTTCATCAGAGGTGAAAAGGTGGCGCTGTTTCAACATCATTTAGAAGATTACTTAAATGTGAAACATGTCATTCCGGTGGGAAATGGCACCGACGCGTTGCAGATAGCTTTGATGTCTTTAGATCTTCATCCCGGCGATGAAGTAATTACACCAACGTTCACTTTTATTGCTACGGTCGAAGTCATTGCTTTGTTGGGATTAACTCCGGTGTTGGCAGATGTTGACCCCTTCACCTATTGTATGTCACCGGATGCTGTTCGTCAGGCTATTACTAAAAAGACAAAAGTAATTTTACCCGTGCATCTTTTTGGGCAAAATGTTGATATGGAACCATTGAAAGCCATTGCACATGAACATCATCTGTATATTGTGGAAGATGCTTGTCAATCTATTGGCTCGAGTTATACATTCCAAAACGGAGAAACCCATGCTTCAGGGTGTATGGGAAATATTGGCTGTACTTCTTTTTTTCCTTCCAAAAATTTAGGGTGTTTTGGTGATGGAGGTGCTCTTTTTACGAATGACGATACACTGGCCAAAACGATACGTTCCATTGCAAATCATGGTATGGAAGTACGTTATCATCATGACCGGATTGGTGTCAATTCAAGATTAGATAGCTTGCAGGCAGCTGTGTTGAATGTAAAACTGGCTCATCTGAATGAATATATAGCAGCACGCCAGGCGGCGGCAGCTTTTTACAATCATGCGTTGGAAGATTGTGACAAAGTGTCAATCCCCGCTTATCAAACTCAATCGACTCATGCGTTTCATCAATATACCTTACTTTTACATGATGTTGACAGAAATATAGTGCAGACAAAGTTGGCTGCAAAGAATATTCCAACCATGATTTATTATCCGATTCCAATTCATTTGCAAAAAGCATATACGTATCTGGGTTATAAAGAGGGTGATTTCCCGGTTGCAGAACAATTGGCCAAACAAGTACTGTCATTGCCTATGCACACAGAGTTGGATGAAGAACAGCTAAATTATATTGTCACTTCATTGAAAGATGTATTGCAATAAATAATATAATAAATACCTAAGAATTTATATTCAAATATTTACATACAAATGTCCTATTTTGCTCACGAAACAGCAGTTATCGACCAGCCATGCATCATTGGTGATGAAACAAAAATCTGGCATTTCTCTCATATCATGCAGCATTGTGTGATAGGTGAACATTGTAATATTGGTCAAAATGTGGTAGTTTCACCGGAGGTGACACTCGGACGTAATGTGAAAGTGCAGAATAATGTTTCGATCTATTCGGGTGTGATTTGTGATGATGATGTGTTCTTAGGGCCATCTATGGTTTTTACAAACGTGATAAATCCTCGCAGTGCGGTGAATCGTAAGGCAGAGTATAAAAACACATTCGTTCGTCGGGGTGTTTCCATTGGAGCAAATGCTACCATTGTTTGTGGAATTAGCATAGGAGAATATGCTATGATTGGTGCTGGTGCTGTCGTGACAAAAGACGTGAGACCTTATGCGTTGGTCGTTGGAAATCCGGCACGTCAGGTGGGTTGGGTGAGTGCTTATGGGATGAAATTGCACTTTGATGAACAAGGTCTTGCAACTTGTTCTGAAACAGGAGAAATATATCGGTTGCAAGGTGTAGACGTAACAAAACTAACTACTTAAAAATGAGTCGTATAATTAAGTTTGCCGTTGTTGGACAGGGGCATATCGGGAAACGACATGCCGAGATGATTCGTCAGGACCCAGATGCCGAATTGGTAGCCGTGTGTGATATCTTGTCGAAAGACCAGTTAGGCTTGGTTAATTTACAGGAACGCTTTTTTACTTCGATTGAAGAGTTGCTGGATGCTAATCTGGATATTGATGTGGTGAATATCTGCACGCCCAATGGTTATCATGCAGAATATGCTATTCTCGCGTTGGAAAAACATTACCATGTGGTTCTCGAAAAACCCGTTGCACTGACGCGTGCTGATGCTGAGCGGATCTTACATACCTCTTTATCGATGTCGCGTGATGTCTTTTGTGTCATGCAAAACCGGTTTTCTCCACCTTCTGTCTGGTTGAAAGAATTAATTATGAACAAGACGTTGGGAGATATCTTTATGGTGCAGCTCAATTGTTATTGGAATCGCGATGCACGTTATTATAAAGCTGGTAATTGGCACGGTAATCAGCAATTGGATGGAGGTACTTTGTTTACTCAATTCTCGCATTTTGTTGATATTATGTATTGGCTTTTTGGAGATATCACCAATATTCATGGAAATTTCAAAGACTTTAATCACCAACACCTGACGGATTTTGAAGATAGTGGTACGGTTACATTTGATTTTCTTAAAGGGGGTATGGGTGTTCTAAACTATTCGACGGCTATTTGGGATGCAAACTACGAAAGTAGCATTACCATCATTGGGGCGCAAGGTACAGTGCAAGTGGCGGGTCAATATATGAACAATGTAACTTACTGCCATGTTAAAGATTATGAGATGCCTGAATTGCCGGCTTCAAATCCTCCGAACGATTATGGATTGTACAAAGGTTCTGCACAAAATCATCATTACATTATCCGTAATGTCATTGAAAAGCTTTCAGGCAGTTGTCCTATAACTACTAATCTACTTGAAGGAATGAAGGTTACTGACATTATTGAGAGAATCTATCATGTTCGTGATCAACAATGGAAGAAAAAGAAATAATATTTTATAATTCAATATTTTATGATTCAACGCATTCAAAGTGTCTATTTGTTTCTTGTCAGCGTGTTGTCTGTTATCGTTTTCTTTTCGCCTGTAGCTGCTATCATCACTAAGGCAAACGTGTTTGAGCTGTCTTATCATGGATTTACTTCGTCACCTCCTATTGATGCGCTGCACTCTTCGACGTGGGCATTGACGATGGTGGGGGCATTAATTCCTGCTATTGCTTTCCTCACTATATTCTTGTTCAAAAACAGGAGGCTGCAATCAACAATGTGCTATATTAATTTTCTGTTGATTGACGCCTATTACATCATTGTTATCGCTTCCTTATGGTTTGCCGATAAACAACTGGCTTTGCCATCAAGATGGTCGTATCATTATGCCATTATTTTGCCGGTTGTTAACATGGTGTTAACTTTCATGGCTATTCGGGCTATTAACAAAGATGAAGCGTTGGTACGGTCTCTCGATCGATTGCGATAAGAATAATCTATTTGCTTTTTCGGAGTTTGGCTATCAAGTTATTAATCGGAATACTTTTCTCATACAAAGCTATCGCGCTTCTATTTTTATCATATAATGCAGCGAAAGGTATCTGTTTTATCCGGTAATAATTCATAACCAACAACGAATGCTCTTCAGTACCAATGACAATATTCTTATAGCTGTCAATGTGATACTTGTGGATAAACCCTGCTGCCTCCTTTATTGGCAAATAGGTAATCATGACGATGGAAACATCATTGAAATTATTGATATGATGAAAAAAAACATCCATAAAAGAGAGGCAGTCATTACATTCGGGCGAAAAATAGAGAATGAGAATAGGTTTATTTGTCGCTAAATTGTTAGATTGGAATGTTTCGCCGTTGTATTGCACGATACGAAAAGATGGCATTTCTCTCATCTGCGCATTTGCTTTTGGATGTGAAAAGCACAATAAACTCAAAGTCAGTAGAATGACAAAATGTAATTTGTGCGACATATTATGAAAATGTGAAGGTTTGGAGAACAGATACAATCCATCAAAGATGAATCTGGCAGATCTTGAGAATATGTATGCGATTTTTGGAAAGCATTATTTCTGAAACCAAGCAACTTTTTGTTTGAAGAAGTTATAATAATTTCAATTGCAAATGAAGTGCGATTTAAGGATTGTTTTTCTTTTGAAAGCCAGAAATCTCCATTACCGACAAAAGACATTTTTGGTCTTCGCCGGTTACTATTCCTTCCATGTAAACCAATCCTAAAGGGTTAGAATCATAACCCAGCATTATTTCGCATGTTTGTTTTGAATCGCTGGTATACACTTTTCTAAAAAAATCATTAAATTGAGACCGGGACTCTTCAGAAACAAATAGTTTAAAGTTACTGTTTACCAAACTAAAACGTCTCTCGCCAAGCATAAAAGCACCCGTGAAATTCAATTCGCTGATAGTTCCATCAGAATCGAGAATAAAATAACCGATTGGGGCTAAATCGTACAACATCGTGTATTTCTTAAGTGCCGTTTCAGCCGTTTCATACGCCTGTTTCAACTCTTCATTCTGCATTTCTAATTCAATCTGATGCACTTGTAGTTCGTGTAGAAGTTTTTTTACATCAGCTTCTATCACGGGCTTATCTGTTTTCTTTTGCATCTCTAGGAGATGCTCTTCAGCTTTCATGCGTAGCATGTGGGCATCCGTAAAATCAAGGTCTTCGGTACTCATGGCTTCTTTATTTTAGTTTGTATTTATAGTGAGAATTTCATGGAGTCAGTTGTTGGGAGTTTCCATCTTCTGTCTATTTTTTGCAATCATCATCAATCCAATAGGTTTTTTCAAGCTATTGCATAGTGCATTTACAGACCATTCAATAACTTGTGTTTTTTCTCCGGCTGCAATAATCTCCATTTTATAGTTGGTGGTATCAATGGCTTCGTTTAGCAGCTTGCGCAATTCTTTTTCCACCTTTTTTTGCTCTTGTTCGGGAATAAATAGCTGAAGAAAATTCTGATTTAATATCTCCTTCTGTTTTTTTGCAAAAAACTTCTCGGCTTCGGAATTAAAGTCTACTATTTTCCAGTCGGTTGATAACTGAACAATTACATCAGAAGATAAATTTATAAGTAAACGGTGTCTTTTCTCTGTTTCTAATAATTCTACTTCCATCTGCTTGAAATCGGAAGTGTTGATAAACGTGATGACCAAACCGTCTATTCTGTCGTCGTAGGTGCGATACGGCATAATGCGAATGGAAAACCATCGCCCGTCTTTTGTGGGTATTTGTTTTTGTATAAATATAAGTGTGCGTAAAACTTCACGCGCATCGGCAGCCAGTTCCGGGTATATCAGGTCGGAAACCTGATCGGTAAAAGGACGTCCTATGTCACTTTTTATCAGTTTGAATATTTTAGTTGCTTGATCGGTATATCGACGGATATTCAATTCTTTGTCGAGAAATAACGTAGCAATATCAGTACTGTTAAGCAGGTTTTTCATATCATTATTCACCCGTGAGAACTCATCCACTTTCGATTGCAATTCAGCATTCACCGTTTGCAGTTCTTCATTCAGGCTTTGCATTTCTTCTTTTGACGTGGTAAGTTCTTCATTGGTCGATTGCAGTTCTTCATTGGTCGATTGCAGTTCTTCGTTAGTAGATTTCAATTCTTCTTGTGAAGTCTGCATTTCTTCGAGTGTACTCTGCATTTCTTCACGTGCATGCTGCAATTCTTGCTCCAACTCCGATTGCCGCGCATTCGCTAATCCCTTCTCGTCATTTTCGCCCGACTCTTTGTTATCAGGAGTTTTAGGAACATCCGAAAAAATGATCATTACCATGCCGCTCAAAGGCTCAGGCTTGTCGATCCATTGAATAGTGACATTTACTATTTGAGCATCACCATTTGTGCCAACTTTGATATGGTGCAAAACTACAAGTTCTTTTTTCATTAAGACTTGCCGGAAAGCTGCCGGGAATTCATTGCGTAACCCTTCTCGTAGCATGGCAAAAATGTTCATGTTCGCTTTGCCAACAGCTGGCTCTAAGTATTTTCCCGTGCGTCCGCTAATATAAATTATATCGCCCTTTTCGTTCACCAAAACGCCGGGAGGTGAAAAATGCTGCAACAACAGTTGGTCGGCAAGCGTTTGAATGTTTGAAGGTGATTTGACTGGTGCCGGCACTTCAATATTTGGTTGTTTAGTGCGCGAAAAGGAAGAAGGGAAATCGAATAATTCAGGGATTTGATTCGTAACGGAACGCTTATATATTTTCAATTTGCTATCGACGGATGTAAAAAAATGACTCTGGGAACCTAGTGTTTCAGCGCTTCCAAGCACCATGTATCCTTCAGGATTAATACTATAATAAAACAAGCCAAGTAATTTTTTTTGCAACTCCGAATCTATGTAAATCAAAAGGTTACGACAAGTAAGAATATCAATTTTGGTAAAAGGAGGATGCAGGATAATATTGTGTTTCGCAAAAATAACCATTTCCCTTATTTCAGTATTAACGCGATAGCCGTCATCCGTTGGAATAAAAAAACGCGTTAACCGTTTTTTTGATACTTCGGCAGCAATATTGGCAGAAAAAAGGCCTTTCCTGGCTGTTTCAATCGCTTCATGGTCGAGATCGGTAGCAAATATCTGTAATGAAATCCCTCCGTGAGGATTCATTTTTTCAAGTGCTTCTTTAAACACGATGGCTAAAGAATATGCCTCTTCGCCGGTAGAACATCCCGGAACCCATGCCCGCAATATTGAACCTTCTTGCTGATTGGCAATCATAGATGGGATAATCGTCTCTTCCAACTTTTCCCATACCGCAGGGTCGCGAAAAAAGGTGGTTACGCCAATCAATAATTCCTTGAAAAGGATATCTACTTCTTTTGGATTTTCTTGCAAGAAACGGACGTATGAAGGTATTTTGTCAATCTTGTGAATGCTCATGCGCCTTTCGATGCGGCGATATATGGTATTTTTCTTATACAAGGAAAAGTCGTTGCCTGTATGAATTCGCAATAGAATAATAATTTTTTCGAGCGAACTTTGGTCTTTAATCTCAATCTCCATATTTGATTTAACTACAGGTATATGTTTTAGGAAAGCGATGAGTTTTGCAGGCAACTCGCTGGCCGGAGCCACAATATCTACCAATACGGAATCGATGGCATTGCGAGGCATGCTATCGTATTTAGCGTCAGTAAGTTCCTGTACCATTACTATTCCGTTTTTTTCTTTCAAAGCACGAATTCCCGCACTGCCGTCAGAACCCATACCCGAAAGAATAACTCCCACGCCATGTTCTAACTGGTCGTCGGCAAGCGAGCGTAAAAAAAAATCTATCGGAAGGCGTAGCCCTCTTATTTCCACGGGTTGAAACAGATATAACACTTTTTTTAATATGGACATGCTCTTATTTGGAGGGATGACATAGACGCAGTTTGGCTCTACCTCTGTTCGGTCTTTAACCTGAGAAACCTGCATCTTGGTAATCCGCTGCAATAACTCCGGCAACATGCCTTTTTGTGTCGGATCCAGATGTTGAATCACAATGTATGCCATCCCGCTGTTTGCAGGCACATTATCTAAAAACTGCTCCAATGCTTCCAGACCACCGGCCGATGCTCCGATGCAGACAATCGGAAACTTATTGATCTCCGAATCAACAGTTTTCGCTTTTGAAGATTCTGTCAATCTTGCTTTTTGAGTTTTCACTTGCATAAAATTTTAATTACCACATTCAAATCATTCTTCATTACGCAGATGTCCTTTTGAGTTGACAAATTTATAAAAAAAATCACGCTCTATGACTTTCCATATCTTTTAATATGTCAAGTGGTTTTTTGCTCTTCTTTTTCCGCAAGAATTCGATGTACACAATTTCAAAAATCGGTAAGCAAGTGAATATTGAGGGTCATCGCGGTTTTTTTGTAGGGATAATTAAAAGTGGAATAGTTGTATGATGTAAAACCTTTTCCGTTACACTTCCCATGAGTATCTCATCCAACCATCTCCTGCTGTGGGATCCCATAACAATGATATCAACATGCAAGTCTTTAGCAACCTTTAGTATAGAATCGGCAAAATCACCTTCTTTTACGAGCGTTTGAATGGCTTCATCACCAAGGTGGTGTTTTGATTTATCAAGAAAATGTTGAGCTGCTTTTTTTACGTTTTCAACGCTATTCACTTGAAATGGAGTTGTAAGCATATTTCCCGCATATCCCATCATCGGAGCTGATTCCATTGAAGAATAAAAAATTGGATCTACGATTACATGCAGCAAAATAACTTCAGCTCCCATTGTTTTCGCTAAGGAAAAACCTTCTTCTGCAACTTTCTGCGCGGTTGGATTAAAATCCAGCGTAATCAACACTTTTGTCATTTTAATTGTTTTCATACGATTGTTTTTATTTATTTGTGTAAAACTGTTTTGGTATATTTCCATATAAGAATGTCATTCTCCTTTGTCTTCTTCCAACTCATTCGAATCATCTCCTCCTAAACTATAATAATTATTCTCTTCATCTTCACTTCCGATATTTTCTTGCTGATCATCCAATTCAGAGCCGGGTACATCTAAGTCGCTGCCGGACACGTCGTCTGTAAAGTCTTTCTCGTTTGTTTTTCCGGCTTTATCAATTTTATCCGATTCTTTCGTTTTAGAAATATCCTCGGGATTTATATCCTTTTCTTCCTGATAGTTATTATAAACATCTTCTTCAGAAGAATATAGTGGATATCCCTGAAGATTATTTTTTTCATCATTGGCTGTATGTTTGTTTTTTAGTTTCATTTGTAAATAATTTTGATTTTAAAGGACAAATGGAATCCCCTGTTGTTTTATTTTAACTTCGTTGATCTTCGATTCATGTACATTGGCGTTTGGTAAAACATGGGGATTTCATAGTGGTTTCTATTTTATTCTTTTCCTTATTATACCGTAGATATGACGCCTCGTATTGAACAAATAATAACTTAGTAAAAAAATGGTCCAAGTAACTATTATTCCAAACACAAAAGCTGAAAGTATTTGTTGTGTTAAATCAACCTTTTGAGCATGTAAGTCTGTGAGAATAGAAGTTAAACAAACTCCAACTAATAACAAACTTATGCAAACTAACAAGATAATCTTCTTTTTCATTTTAGTAGTTATTTTCTTTATTTTCATTCAAAAGTGCAGGATTGTAATATTATTTATTTTATCGTTGATTGCTTTTTTCATCAAATCATGTGATAGATGAAAATTCCACTGTTAGCTGCTGTATATTTGTTTTCAATGTGAAGATCATTCTACACATAGCTGATTTTCATCATATTTGTTCTTCCATGAAGACTAAGGGGAGTACTGCCAACATGGATTACACAGTCACCATCTGTTAATAATTTTTTATCCTTAAGCATTTCTATTGATTCATGAATTGCTTTGTCTAACTGATTGTATGTGTTTAGATAAAAAGGCATGATTCCCCATACTAACGAAATTTTATGCAACAGTTTTTTGTTATTGGTAAAGGCATAGATATTGGATTTAGGTCTATGACTGGATATTCTGATTGCAGTATATCCTGATTGTGTAAATGTAATAATAGCTTTGGCTCCAATTTGTTGAGCTAATTTCGATACACTATAACAAATAGATTCAGCAAGAAAAGAGGGAGTCTCTTCTGCTGGCGTATGTTTATTATTATAAGAAATTCCGTGATTTTCAGTGTAATCAATAATACGTTGCATGCTATTAATTGTTTCAACAGGATATTTGCCAACTGAAGTTTCTTCACTTAGCATCAGGGCATCTGCGCCATCAAGCACGGCATTTGCCACATCATTTGCTTCAGCTCTGGTTGGTCTGAAATTTGTAATCATGCTTTCCATCATCTGCGTAGCAATTATCACAGGTTTTGAATGTTCAATACATTTCTCAACGATTAATTTTTGTATTATAGGGACTTCATCAAAGGGAACTTCTACACCCAAGTCGCCCCGGGCAACCATAATTCCATCAGCTAAGTCGATTATCTGATCAATTTCAACGAGGGCTTCTGTTTTTTCAATTTTAGCAATGACACCTGCATGCCCTTTATTTTTCTTTATAAGTTCTTTTAAGGCCAGAATGTCGGAGGCTTTTCGCACAAAAGATAACCCTATCCAATCAACACCTTTGTTTATTGCAAAAATAGCATTCGAAATATCTTCATCAGTAAGACAAGGCAGTGAGATTTTAGTGTCAGGCAGGTTAACTCCTTTTCTGGAGGAAAGTGGGCCTCCATAAATAACTTTTGCTTTAACCATGTCTTTTTTATTCGTTTCTGTCACTTCTAATTTTATTTTACCATCGTCGATAAGAATTGCTTCACCAGACTGCACATCCTGAGGAAATTGTTGATAACTCATGTAAATGTGTTCTTTGTTGCCAATGCATTTTTCAGTAACAAAAGTTATGATATCGCCTTCTGTTAAATTGATAAGGTTGTTTTCTATGTCGCCTATTCTGAGTTTTGGTCCTTGTAAATCAGTTAGTATAGCAATATTTGTTTCCAACTCTATGTTTAATTCTTTTATAATATCTATCAACTTACCATGTTCTTTTTTATTTGAATGCGAAAAATTCAACCTGAATACATTAACTCCTTCATAAATCATTTGACGAAGGATGTTTTTAGAGGATGATGCAGGGCCTAATGTTGCGATTATTTTAGTTTGCGAATTTGCAGGTATCATAATTTTCTATGTTAATCAACTTTCATTAAAAGAAACTCATCCGATTGTGTCGAGGTACTTGATTATCATCTTAGGCGATTCTAAAATAGCCCACGAGGCAGCAATGCAAAGGTCTTACGAAATGTGAAGGTTTAGTGATTCCATCTCCAGTTGGAGTGCCGATGGACATAGATGTGTAACCTTCACCCAATCCCAGGCCATATAAAATAGCAGCGTTTTTGACATAAACGGAACATTGCATGCGCCTTCCCATAAGAGTCAGGTTCTCAATGTTGGTCGAGTACATGGCAGCAGAATGATGATTGTATGCTTCGGCGTGATAGGCCAATTCAATGGCAGATTTAACGTCCGTAGTAAAGGTGACGGGTAAAACAGGCATGAGCTGTTCAGTCATAATAAAAGGGTGGTTATTAGGTACCACACCCCATAATAGACGTATGGTTGAAGGTACATTTAACCCGATGCCCTTGGCTAATATGGATGCATTGCGACCTACATAATCACGGTTCATAATTGGATTATTGAATCCATTGTCACTGTGCTTAATGACGAGATTAGCTAAGTCGTCCATCTGAGACTCTGAAAGCTCGTAAGCACGTGAATCCTGACGCATACTTTCCATGAACCGTATTTTGGCCGTTTCGACCACGATGACTTCTTTTTCTGAGATACACAACATGTTGTTGTCGAAACTGGCACCAAATATGATCTCTTCGGCGCAATTTGGAAAAATGGCCGTCTCATCCACCACTACCGGAGGATTACCTGGTCCGGCTGCAATAGTTTTGCATATCTTGCCTGTGGACATAGCCACCTTCACAATTGCAGAACCTCCGGTCACCAAGTTGAGACTAACTCCGGGATGAGACAAGAGGGACTTGGTCGTCTCTTGAGAAATAGGTGCAACGGTGGTAATCAGGCCGGCGGGAGCACCAGCCGATATTGTAGCTAAAGATAGAGCACGCATCACGTCTTGACAGACATTAGCGGCAGCAGGATGCGGAGCGAAAACAACAGCATTGCCTGCAGCTAATATGGAGATGGCGTTGGAAATAAGGGTTGCAGCTGGATTATTTGAGGGAGTAACAGCGGCCACAACGCCGAAAGGAGCATACTCCACGAGAGTCAACCCTTTATCGCCAGTATAGGCCCGTGACTGAAGATCCTCCACACCCGGCGTACGTGTAGCACAAAGAAGATTCTTTTGTGTCTTGTCATCGATGCGTCCCATTTTTGTCTCTTCGACCGCCATGCGTCCCCAGCGCTCCGCGTTTGTGATGGAAGTCTTGCGCATGGCTTTGATGACAGCCCTGCGCACCTCAAGACTTTGCTCTTGAAATATCCATTGTGCCTGAGCCGCCATGGAGACAGCTGCGTCCACGGTTGAAAAAATGACTTGATCAGTGACATTGGCAGAAAGAAGTCCATGTATTGGAGAGTCGTTATTTATTTTTTCACTCATGATTTTTCTTTTTCTAAGATTTCCCTTCAAAATTCATGCGATTGTATTTGTGTTTTTAATCACAACCTTTAATGCGTTTTCCCTTGCGGCATTTCCAAAAGTATTGTACGCCTTCATAATGTCTGATAACTCAAACCGATGGCTGATGATTTTTTTCGCATCTATACGCCCCGACTGAACCATCTTGAGCAACATTGACGTAGAACCTGCATCTACCAACTTCGTGGTGAGTGTGATGTTGGAATTCCATAGCTTTTCGATGTGTAATTCCACGGGTTTACCATGAATTCCCACATTGGCAATGTGTCCGCCAATACCAATGATTGACTGGCAGATATCGAAGGTTGCAGAAAGGCCGACAGCTTCAATAGCCACATCTACTCCGGTGCCTTTTGTCAGTGCCATGACATGCTCAGCCGCTTTGCCGTCTAAGCTGTTCACGATCTCTGTTGCACCTAACGAGCGAGCAATTTTCAGTCGGTTATTGTCGAGATCAATCATTATTATTTTGGCGGGCGAGTAGAGTTGTGTGGTAAGCAGAACTGCAAGGCCCACAGGGCCGGCACCTACAATTGCCACAATATCACCTGGTTTCACCTGTCCATTCAGCGTTCCACATTCTAAACTGGTGGGAAGATTACAACTAAGCATGACAATCGCTTCATCATCAGCATCATGTGGCAGCAAATACAAACCATTATCGGCAAACGGGATTCTGACGTATTCAGCCTGAGTACCGTCGATACTATTACCCAAAAGCCAACCTCCATTCATGCAATGTGAATACATTCTTTTCTTGCAAAAATCACATCTGCCACAAGAGGTAATAAGAGAAATGAGTACTTTGTCCCCTTTGTGAAAACCCAATACATCCGTTCCCGTCTCTTCAATAACTCCCACTCCTTCATGACCGAGAATACGTCCGTTGGTAACTGTTGGCACATCACCCTTTAAAATATGCAGATCTGTCCCACAAATGGAGGTAGTTGTGATTCGTACAATAGCGTCGGTAGCCTGTAGAATTTTAGGCTTTGGCATATCTTCTAACGCTATGCAATTCATTCCATGAAAGACAAGGGCTTTCATGGATGTTATTGTGTTTCTGTTTTCAATATTTTTTATTCTCATAAAGGGTTCATTCATTTTCTTCTTTTATCAAGAATAATGCTAAATAGTTTCTTTTATTATTCTAGATTATTTGTTTTTGCCATTGAACGACCTGCGCTGCGAAGAGATTCAGGACAGTCCAATCGGTCCGTGTGAATTTCAATGAATACAAGGCAGTCGGCTGTTGCCGCCTTAGTCAGCGCATCTTCAAGTTCTCCTTCCGTATGCACATCAAAACTCATTCCACCTCCGAAAACGTCCACAAGCTTGTGATAGTGCCATGGTTGAATATCATTGTATGAATGATCACTGATAACTCGTTCAATCGTATATCCATCATTATTAATAAGAAAGATGACTGACTTGAGATGGTTCCGTATCATTGTCGAAAGATCCTGACAGGTAACTTGAAAAGAACCATCACCAATAAATAGCACAGTTTTCCGATCCTGTGCAGCTATAGATGCTCCCAATGTTGCTCCGACAGTATAGCCGATTGATCCGTAAAAAGTTTGTCCAATGAAAGTTGCGCCATCTGGCATGAGCATCTCGGCGGCACTGAAGAGAGATACTCCTGTCTCGGCAATAACGATTGAATCGTTTTCAATATAATGACTCATGCGGTCGAAAAACCGCTTTAATGTAAGTTTTTTATGCGCATCGGACTGGTAAGGTACTGTTTTTCGGTGTACGCATCCATCAGCTGCAGGTTGAATATCTAATTTTGCCGGATCCCGTCGTGAAAGTTTTTTCGTCAGCCCAAGTATAAAATCATGGAGATGCACGTTTTCGTAATAATGGTGTTTGATCTTCACGTAGCCAATGTTGCCACTGATCGTCTTTGAATCGTCAATGTGTGTTGTAAAGCCACCAGTGTTAAAATCGGTCATGAGTGTTCCAAGTTGCAGAATGCAGTCAGCCGACTTGACTCGATTCCTAACATATTCACGGCTCCGATCTCCTTCAAAGAGACCAATGAATTGCGGATGATGTTCTGAAAGCAATGTCTTTCCCAACATCATGGTGACATACGGGAAGCCCGTTTTTTCGAGAAACCCGGAAAATTCTTTTTGCAACTTGAAGCGTACCAACTCCACATCGCCGATCACAACAGGTTTCTGTGCTTTATCTAATATATTAACTGCTTCCTTAATGGCCTCCTCAAGGGCTTTCTTATCACTATGAAGGGGTGTTGGAAAAAGGAACGCGTTTGGTCTTTTACATTTCATCATTATTACGTCGGAAGGAAGGCTGATGTAAACTGGCTGCTGGTGAACAAGGCATGCTGTCAATACCCGGTCAATCTCTGCCGGCGCAGTTTCAGCGGAAATAAGCTGAGTTGATGCGACCGTAATTTTCTCATACATTTTTTGAGGAATCTGATAGTCGCCTAAGGTGTGATGCAACAACGGTCGTGTACTGAAATTGATCGTTGCAGGCGAACCAGTGATTACTACCACTGGCACTCTTTCAGCAAACGATCCCGTCACCCCGTTAATCGCACTTAGTTCTCCGACACCAAAAGTTGACGAAAATGCACCTATACCTCGAATGCGTGCATAGCCGTCTGCAGCATAGGCCGCATTAAGTTCATTGCATGTGCCAATATACTTCAGTTCGCTCATTAATAATTGGTTAAAGAACCCCATTACAAAATCTCCCGGCACACCAAAAAGATGATCAACACCGATTTCTTTCAATCGAATAAGCAGGTATTCGGAAACCGTTATTTCTGAACTTATCATATTGTTATGTTCCTCATTTTATTGGCGTTTTTGATCTGAAACTATCTATATCAAACTGTTGTCATTATGATTATGCTGTTTATTCCTATTTTAAAGGTTAAAACCAATCAGTCATATCATTCGAGGAATTTATTAATGACATCATCTTTCAGGCTTGAGACAAATCAATTTGTCGTTCCCATAACCTCAAGCTTGATTGACAAGATAATCTTTCATGCCCATTTGTTCAATCTGAGCCAGTTGCATTTCAGCCCAATCAACATTACCTTCTTCTCTTTTAAGAATTTTGGTTAGCAGGTTAACTGTCCCATGATCACCAACTTCACGGGTAAGTTTAATGGCGTCGTTATATGCTTGTACGGCATCAAGTTCATCGCCATTGTCGTTAGTGATCATTTCTAAAACAGTTGTGCCAATCTTCATGGCATTAAGGTTTGAAACCATTGGTGAATCTTCAAAAAATAGGATCCGCTCGATAAGCCATTCTGCATGGTGCATTTCGTCTAACGCCTTTTTGCTAAAGACCCTGTAAAGCTTATTATAGCCCCAAATTCCGCATATTTCAGAATGTACTTTGTATTGATATATTGCAGTGAATTCAACAGCCAGACGTGAATTCAAGACTGTAAGTGATTTTTCATTTCCTTTCATATATGTGATTTTATTGATGAATATGAGACAACTAAGTTATACTCTTGAAACGGAGAAATGTTATATAATTTCCCCAAAAAGTTACATCATTCACACCTATTTGTGGATAGGTGGAAGATTGAGAACCATGTGGTTTTCTTTCCTCCCGGGTTCATTTATTCAGGGAAATCAACCTGTAAGTTGTGAGAACGAATCTCGTCAAAAAAAGGGGTGCTTTTTTCTTCAACACATTTTGCGGCATACAAGTAAAGCGCTGCACTCCACGTTTGCCAGTCTTGCCCCATCGGTTTACCATCCTGAGCTTTTACCCATTCATTAAATCCAAAATCGACATTGCATGCTCTTGAAATTTTCACGAAGTGAGTTAGTATTTCCAGTTTTTCCTGCGCAAGTGCGTACTTTTTGGCTGCCACCAATGCCGCAATGTAAATACCGCTGATAAAAGGCCAAATACCACCGTTATGATAATCACCCGGGTTGTTGAATTCGGCATATCGCTCATTCCATTCCGGATCTTTTGGCTTTACAAAAGGGAAGAAATTAGGGGGTAAATCGACCACTAATTCTCCTTTTGCGCGCATAGCTGCACATTCCTCTTCAATCCACGAAATCATTTCATTGGCTCTTGTTGGCGATGCAATTCCCGATAAAATAGCTAAACTATTACCCAGCAAATCGAACCGTTCACTGCTTAAAATTTTATATGACCACATCGCATAATAGGGTTTATATTTCACCACCAACCCTTCGTGTACATGATGATGAATACTTCCTCCGGTAATAGTAAACCGGCTCATTTCTTGTTGCACCCCGTCTGCTCTTTCATGCAGGCCTAACAGCCGGAGGTAACTATAAACAATGGTATTTACAAAAAGTCCATAACCTAATACCCATTGTTCATCGCGCCAATCGCTGGTGGGCTGTTGTGCCACCATATACCTGTCGGATGGACTTTGATATTCCATCCATACAAGTGCTTTTTCAACAGCTTCGTGTAGAAACTCCGATTCTCCTGTAAGTTTTCTAAAGATGCCGGCACCAAGTAAAAACAAGGGTGTGGTATCGCTCGATCCCCGGTCTTCGCCATCGTGAACCAGCGAAGGAATATGCCCATGTTCACTTTGATTTTTGGCCAACGTTTCCAATACTTTCCGAATGCTCTTCATCAGTTCTGGATTGCCCGAAACAGCAATTCCAAAAATAGAAAACATCAAATCCCTTGTGTATGGTTCCGGGTAACCCCATCCTGCCGTTCGGGGAAGTCCTTGGAAGGGTCCGTGAGCATTATGAAGCAACACTTCCAAGGCTGCTTTCTTTGCATCTTCAATTTCCTGTAAATCATTTTCTTTCATTGTTGTTGATTTTTTTTTACCATGTCAAAAGCTATCGCAATGGCCTGTTTCTGTGCTTTATCATTCGATTCAGGGGTTGATGTTCCTATTGTTCCGGTCTGGTGATAACTGTGCATTATTTCTTCAATGTTCTCCGAAATTACCTTTTTCGACTTTCCTTTCTTTAGTGGCATTTTGTTTGATTTAATTGTTTGTTTCAATCTTCAAATTTTTACATTGATACATCTTCAAATCATTTTATTCCCAACCTCTCGTTTATTATTTGTACAAATTTCTTGGCTACCACGCGGTAGTCAAAATTTGCCACAACGCGTTCTCTGCCTGCTTTGCCCATTTTATCGCGTAATGCTGCATCCTTCATCAGAATAAGCATATACTTGGCAATATCCTGAACATTGGCGCGATAATCGACTGTTCGTGGTGCTTTAAATACCACTTTATGTTTATCTTCAAAACCCGATTCTCCTCCAAGTGTTACTTCGTTTACCACAATTTTTTGCGCAATATTTGCCAAAAATGCTGTTTCTCCATCGATAAGCGTATCCAACATGCCCATTGCTTTAATACTTATAACAGGTTTTCCACATGCTCCCGCTTCCACTTGTGGCATTCCGAACCCTTCAAGTCGTGAAGGCGCTGCATAGATATCGCATGCTCCAATCAGGTAAGGCATAAAGGTTCGAGAAATGGTATTGGTTGCATATGTGACATTTTTTTCAATACCTAAGTTCGTTGCCATTTCCAAGTCTGCTAAGTTCTGAAGCTTGGTTCTTGGCTGAGGCCATACTTTACAGACATATTTCCAATCTGGTGATTTTCTATCAATGATAGCAAGCGCCTGCATTACCTCCTGTGCTCCTTTTGATGCGGCATCTCCGCCAACAGTGAGAATCATGATCTGATCGGGCGAAATCCCTAAAGATTCGCGTACAGCCAAGATTTTCGGGTCGTCTTTGTCGAAAGGTATAAAAGTATCTGTATCGCAACCCACAGGCAATACTTCAATTATATCGGCATTGATCCCGTCGCGAACATACATTTCTTTTACCCAATTGGATGTTACCAAAATAAGTGGAAGTGCATTTAGTACTTCCTGATAATTTGCAATATAACCGTCTGCAACCAACCAGGGAACTGCCTGAACACCATATCGTTGAGGATGTAGCACCAACTGTGGCGTGTGTCCCCAATAACCTACCCCCACGACGACATCCGGTTCAAACCAGCGATAATACCATTCCTTCTCTTGTGCTGATTCAAAATGAACAGCATGGGCATCGACACCCATTTCAAGCAATCCCTTATACAGAAGATCTCCTTGGGTTGCAAGTCCTCCGGGTGAAGGAGGATAATCATATAATACTAATACTTTCATTTGTAAATAATTTTGATTTTAAAGGACAAATGGAATCCCCTGTTGCTTTATTTTCATGTCCATTGGCTTTTGGTAAAACATGGGGATTTCATGCGTGAATAATTTGTTTTTAAAGGACGTATGGAACTCGTCCCGAATATCGGGACTCGTTTCATAATATGAAGATTTGAGAATAAGATAATGTTTACTGTTATTTTAAAACGCCTCCATTATTAAGCCATTTTTGAGCATCATTCGAATTTGGAAATTGCCAAAATGCTTCTGCTTTTGGAGTCGTTTTTGCTTCCCATCCATTTTTTCTAAAGCCATAAGTTTCTGTAATGATATTGTATTTTCTCAACCATATTGATTCCGTAAGAATGCTGCAAGTGGTAGCATTTTCGATAGCTTTAGGATAATATTTTTTATTTCCGTCTTCATAAGCAAAAGTCCAAAGTTCATTGGTATCTATTTTACCAACATGCCAAAGTTTAATAACTGCTCTACTTATCTCTTCGTGCCGCAGATGTTTTGTGTATTCTCCGGTTGGATTATGGGTAATAATCAGGTCAAAATGTCTCGGTGGCAATAAATCCAATATTGCATGTTCAACATTTTTTTCTTCTAACGGTTTCTGTTCTGGTCCGTCGTCAAGGTCGCCCATTATTCCTTCCGATTCAAGTATTTTTAATGTTTTGTAAAACTTGGGTGCACGATCCGTATCACTTGCTCGGCAAAGACAAACAATAAAGCATTTCCATGACGGATGGCTCAATATGGTTCCGCCAGCCCACAAAGTTTCATCATCGGGGTGAGCCACAATTAAAGCAACATATTTTGAACTATTATTTTCCATCTTTATCTTTTTCCATAGTAAATCGAGCCATCAGGTAGCTTACTGTAGATTCTGCTCCCTGATTAAGGTTTACATGTGTTTCTTCCAGTCCGTCGTAACAACCGCCGGTGCAAGGATTATAAATAATTTGATGTAACCTATTGTTGCCTAAAAACCAGTTAAACGCTATCTTCATTTTTAGGTGATATTCTTCGTCCATCAATACATTGTAAAATTTATTTAATGTAATGATGGTGTAAGCCACGTCGATGGGCTGTTCTCCAAAATGACCGGCTTCTTCACCCTTTTGCAACCAATGTTTGTTGGAAATTACCTCTATTCCGTTTTTATTAAAAATTTGCGACAACAAAAAATCAAACGATGAGATGGCGATTTCTTTATAAATTGTTTCTTCGGTTATTAACCATGCATATAACATCGCTTCGGGTAGTATACTGTTAGCATACGTCAGATATCCCTCAAACCATTTCCATTTTCCGTCCGATTCGTGCTTATACATCTTCACCAAACGATTGGCAAGTGTTTTTAAAAGATCGAGGTTTTCGGGCGATTTTTCTGCTTGAAGAAAATAATATAATCCTTTAATTGCAAAAGCCATAGCACGTGGGGAATATACCGTGTAAAAACGGGGCAGAGCTTGTTCAAGAGTTGCTTCCGCCTCTGCTAAAATTTCCAAAGGTAACACATCTGTTAATGACCGAACATATCCCAAGGCCCAAACAGCTCTTCCATTGGAATCATCCAAATTGACGGTTCCATTTTGTTCTGTAAAGTTTAGATTTTTATCTACATAATTAAAGAAGCTACCATCAGGTTGTTGGCACTCTGTTATAAAACGGAGATATTTATGGATGTTATGAATGTTTCTTTCGCGATCTATTAATTTAAAATACATACAAGTGGCTACTAATGCTCTGGCATTATCATCTAAAGTATAACCTGAACTGATATCGGGTTGGTTGATTTTTGAAAACTGAATGATTCCAGTATTGGTGGTCATCCTTTTCAGGTGATTCATGTTGATGAGAGGGAGGGTATATTGGAGTGTAATTTTATTTCTGCTCATTTTTTCAAACAACATACCATGTGCTACGGCGGAGTTTTCCCATGCTGTGGAAACTATTTTCTGCAAGGTATTTGTACTGATATGTGTTCGCAACGGTTCATCGTTTAGCAACCGGAGAACTCCTTCTGCCAATTGTTGTGAATTCTGGAAATCAATAATAATTCCTGTATCTTCCGTCAACACTTCCTTTGCATGTGGAATGGGTGTTGAGATAATGGGACAACCACAACTCATAGCATAAACAAATGTACCGCTGACAGCTTGATTCGGGTCGTTGGTAGTAAAAAGGTAAATATCGGTAAGCTGTAAATACTCAAGTAGTATTGGTGTGGCTAAGTAGCTGTTAATAAACTGTACATGATCCTGTAGTTCTAATTCTTTCACTGTCCGTATAAGCATTTTCCGGTATGTTTCGTCATCCGTTTTTGACACTTCCGGGTGGGTTTTTCCAATTATAAGAAACATAACATCAGGAATTATTTTCACAATGTCCGGCAACGCTTTTAAAGTGGTTTCAATACTTTTTCCCGAACTAAGCAGCCCGAACGTAGTCAAAACTTTTTTACCTGTTAATTTATATTTTTCCTTCAGAAAGTCTTTGCTTAAATGAGGAACCAAATGAGTGCCATGGGCAATCACTGTAATTTTTTGTTGTGGCACTTCATACTCATTCGCTAACAATTGTTCCGAAATGTGCGTCATGACGATGATGGATGTGCAAGCATTTGCAATATGTTGAACTTTTGCTTTAAACAGTTCATCAGGGTTTGGTAACACGGTATGAAACACAATAATAATCGGTTTTGTAATTTCTTGTAGAAAATGAAGAAAAGCCTCTTCTTGCATTTGAAAAAAACCGAATTCATGCTGAATTAATACAATTTCAATGCGGTTATTTTGATTGATGTATTTTGCCAATTCAATATAATCATTTGATTCAGAAGTTTTTAGAGTATGAATTACTTCTTCTGGATAATTAAATGTTTCGTCACCCGACTCCAAGGCACACACCTTTAAATCGAAGGACGTACTGAATTTATTATTCAACGCCTTGATCAAATCCTGCGAATAGGTGGCTATGCCGCATTCTCTGGGTGGATATGAGGTGATAAATAAAATTTCGGCCTTCACGGGAACAGTATTTAGATGGAGTTTTTTGTTTTTAGGCGCGATTCTATGAAGAATCATATTTTCAACATAGGAGAACTCTTGTTGATATGACCCTTTATTGCCAAATTCTTGGAAAGCTATTTTATTTTTCATCTTATTTATTTTTATTGCTATGAGTTAATAATTCGGTTACTAATTTGGATAAACTGACGGAGGCACAAGCAATACTTGAATCTGCCGCTCCATAATAAATAAATAAAGTATCTCCAAACAAGGCCGTACCAGTAGGAAAAACGACGTTATTTACGTCTCCTTTTAATTCCCATTCGAATTCAGGTTTGAATAAAGCATAAGGCAATCTGGATATTTCTTTTGAAGGATCATCTAAATCCAATAAGGCTGCTGCACAGGCAGAATAGACAAGCCCTTTATCAGTTTCTTCCGCACCATGGTAAATCAGTATCCATCCGTATTCCGTTTCAATGGGAGGGCAGCCACTGCCAATGTAACTTGACTCATGTTCATAAATAGGATCTAAGACAATATTATCTTGTAAGTTAAGAAAGTAATTTTCCCAAAATTCTTGGGTGAGATCATTTAAACTATGAACAGAAACGATTTGGATACCTGGTCTGATTCGATGAAGAAAGACCAAATTACCTTTGATTTTTCGAGGAAAGAATACAACATTTTTATCCCACAAAAGGATTTTTTCTTCAGGATCTGCTTCCTGATAGTAAAACTTATGATTGTGATAATAATTTTCGTTTACTTTACCTGCCAATTCCACAATAGATACAAATTTGGCATAGGTGATGTCAGGAACAATGATTCCTTTCTTTTCAAAATGCATTAAATCTTTTGAAATGGCTAAAGCCCCACGTGCATTTGTTCCATCATAGGCGGTATAGGTCATATAAAATTCGTCATCAATCTTTACAATTCGAGGATCTTCGATTCCTTGTGATTCATAGTTGAATTCAGGAACCATGAAAGGCTTATCCCAACGTTCAACAATTGACAACGGACCGTCTAGAAGGCAATAACCAATGGTTGAATGGTTTCCAGTTTTTACAGCGCGATAAAAAAGATGAACATTGTCGCCAACCCGTATAACTGCAGGATTGAGTACACCTTCGTTTTCAAATTCTAAATCGGTTTTTGATAATAATATACCTTCTTTTTTAACTTCTATCATGATTTTAGTTGTTTATTAATTGATTAGCTAACGATTAATTATTCGTATTTTGAGCTCGTTTGTCACTTCGTATTTTATTCCTTACAGTTATCTTTTTCAACGGAGGCATAGTGTCGCCAAGCAGAAATCCCCAGGGTTTCATTGATTCTAAATGATCGAAAATGACTTTGACAATAGCCAGTAGCGGAAGGGAAAGAAACATACCGGGAATTCCCCACAAGGCATTTCCAACAAGTACCACCAATATGGAGAAAAGTGCGTTGATTTTTACTTTCGAAGCTACAATTTTCGGAACAATGAAATCATTGTCTATTATCTGTATAAATGTATGAACTCCAAAAACATAGAATGCAAACCAGGGCGATGGCTTCGTTACCAAAGCTACCATCATAAACAATGCAACAGCAATAATTCCACCTATATAAGGAACCATGTTGAGCAAAGCGCCCAGCACTCCCAATAAAATGGCATATTGAATTCCCAACATAAAAAGTCCAAGCGCATTGAGTGTTCCCACAATGACCGCTTCAATAATCAATCCTACTAGATAATGTTGAATAACTGATTTTGTCTGAGTTACAATGACACCTACCTGCATTTGATAAGTTTCGTCAAAAAGTCGGTGGATAAATTCGATTAAAAGTGGTTGATAATAAAGAATAACAAAAATATAAATCGGAACTAATACTAAGGACGCAACCACACCACCCACATTGACAATTGTTTGTCCAATTAAAGTTCCGTTGATAGTAATAAGTTCATGCTGTGTTTTGGTAATCCAGGCATGGATAATTTGAGGTTGAATATTTAAATAATGCGATGCAGAACTTATCGTATCATTAAGAATAACGGTAATTTTGTCAACAAATACAGGCCATGAGTCACTAAAACTAACAGCCTGAGAATAAATAAGAGCAATAAAACCTGCTATGACTAAAACGGTAAGAAATAAAGTAATAAAAATAGCGATTACCCTGTTTATTTTTAACCGGATAAAAAAATTGACGACAGGATGAAGTAAAATGGCAACAATAAATGAAAAAACCAATGGAACAATAATGCCCTGAGCAATATATAAAATTGCTAACAAGGCAGACAGACCGATAAAGAAAATGCCAGCTTTTGCGTAAAAGGGTAATATGATTTTTTGATCTATCACGGCTTTACTGAATTCATTTCTTTTTTGCGGAAAAGATGTTGCATAATAAACTGACCGAACAATTTAATCAAATCAGGGTGTTGAACAACAAGGTTTGTAATTCCAAACTGCAAAGCAGAACCCAGAAATTTTCTAAATGGATTTTCCGATCTGGCAATAGCTATTTTCTTTGACAAATAACCGGTGATCAACCCTAAAGTAGCTCCTAATATATTGTCTATTACATAAGGAGATTTCGTAATCTCATTCAATGTACTTTTGAGAATATTAGCTGGTTTGAGATTTTCATAAGCAAGAAAGAATTGTTCTTTCAAACGCTTACCCTGCATGGCATGTTCAATTTCCACCCGTTGGATGACCCGTTTAAGCTCGGCAGCAGAAGTAATATTTTCCATGTCATTTTATTTGAATATTTGTCTGATGATATAATCGTAGAAAATTCTTTTCAACCATTTGCGCATAAAGAAATGGATGATGAACGCAATAACAGCATAAAAAGCAGCTACCGCAAAGAATCCATAAAAGATTTTGCCTAATAGTTCGCTAAGCCAGAAAGCGACCCCCAGATTTACAAAAAACAGGAACGAACCAATGACTACAATGACAACGAAATGAGGAATAAATGATGAAACCCAATCCGAAGTCTTGTCAATTACTTTGAGTTTTACTAATTCATAGCTTTTCACAGCATATTCAGTAGTATTCTCCAGCAAGGATTCAACTATTTCCGTATTCTCTTCCATATTTCTATTTTGATAAAGTTGGATCATTCTTGGACAATGATCAATAACTTAAATCTACTCCGAAATCCACTGACAAAATAATCTTTAGAAAATCTTTTTTCGGAGTAGACTCAGTCACTACACATTGCTTAAAAAATGAATTATTCCTTGGCGCTTTTGATTTCCTTCCCAACTTCTTCCAATTTTGTCTTTGCTTGTTCGGCGAAGGTTGAAACGTTGTTTTTTGTCTTGTCGAATTTTTCGGAGATACCATTAAGAAATTCATTGAATTTTTCTTTTAACATATCCCTCTCGATCTCTTCTTTTTTGCATATTTTTTTCCGAATATCGGACCCTTTTGCAGGTGCAAATAATACACCTAATACAGTGCCTGCAACGGCACCAGCCAATACTCCTAATACTATTTTTCCTGAGTCCATAATTTGAATTTTTAAATAGTTGTTTTAAACGATGATTTTACTAAATTCTTCTCCCTTGAATCACTCTAAGTATGATTGCAATGATTGCAATGATAAGCAGAATGTGTATAATGCCTCCGACACTGAAGAAAAAAAATCCAAGTGCCCATGCAATAATTAAAATTAATGCAATCAGATAAAGTAAATTTCCCATGATGTTTGTTTTTAATATTGTTGTAAGCGTTTCTTTTTCTATTCACATCAAAATAGATATCAACATTTACTTTTCAGCGTTGTTAGCAAATCTTGTTCAATCATTACCATATAGAAAAACGCTTTAATAACCATTCCTTTTGATAAGTTTTTAAGAGTAACAAGTATTTGTGATTCTCAAATAAAAGTCTCACAAATACCTGTTAAGTGTAATATTAAAACCTATATCCTAATGTGGCTTGGTAGTATACATTTTTGTAGCGAGGAGTTGTTGAGGTCCCATCACCATTATTATTGGTAATATCCCATCCAACTCGTGCACCAATTACAAGATTGCTAATGTTTATATCAATGCCCCCCAGAAACCCGAAAATGTTTTTGCGGATATTTTCATTTTTAAATGTTTGTTCTTGTTGAACGGTCATGATTGAATTGTCATATACATTCTTTTGACTCAATAAGTAAGAATATTGAGGACCTGCCAGTATGGTGATTAATCCAATAGGTTTTAATGCAATTAATAAAGGGACATCAAGATAATTGGTTGTGCGGGTCAAACTATATGGACTACCAAGTAAAGAACCTGTGGCCTTAAACCCTTTTTGAGAATAGAGGAGTTCAGGTTGAATACCTAAAAATTGCCCGAGCGGAATTCCCACAAAAACACCTCCTACAAAGCCAAATTTGGAATCAGCATTAAAATCTTGGTTTTGGGAATCATATACGTTGGAGTAATTTGTTCCTGCTTTTATACCAAATGTAATTTGACTGCGTAAATCATTGCTATTTCCCTGAGCAATACCGTTAAACGCAATTAAGGCAACGGCTGCAATAACTAAAATCAGTTGTTTCATGTTGTTTTTATTTATTTGTTTTTTGTGTCGTTCTTGATTCTTAGATTTCAGGTTATGACTCGTTTCTATAAAATACGCTAACATAGTCCATTGAATGAGAACAAAATCTACTCCAAATCCTTGAAATTAATACTCTTCTAACATTCAGAGCTTGGAGTAGATTTAATCTCTACTACACTGTTTATAAAAACTAATTACCGCTTGTTCGTTTTTATTTCTTTCTCTACTTCTTCGGCGTTGATTTTCTCTTGCTCTTCATATTCTGCTATATCACCTTTTGCTTTGTCGAATTTTTCGGAGATGGCGTCAACAAAAGCATTAAATTTTTCTTTCAGTGAATCTGTGTCGCACTCTCCTTTTTTGCAAATTTTTTTTCGAATATCCGAACCTTTCGCAGGTGCAAATAATACACCTAAAATGGCACCGGCAGCAGTGCCGACTAATATGCCTAATAATACTTTTCCTGTACTCATGATGTTTTATTTTTGAATTTGAATAGTTGTAAAGCTCAAATGAACGTTTTTCTTTGATCAAATTAAAATCAGATAAAGATTTAAATGTCACTCGATTTGTTTTTGTCTTTGCGTTTTTTTATCCATTTAATTGTTGCCTAATCTCTAAACTCACTTGACGATTTTAACTGAGAAATTCTTTATATCATTGCCTAATTTATCCATATCGCGGTTGAATCCATTTTTAAATGTTAACCATTTAATCTGTCCTTCATCTTTATAATTCTCCAATCTCATTTTCATGTCGTTGTTCTTTTGTTCCAACGATGTCAAATGTTTTTCATTTTTGGCTTTGAATTCCTTTTTGTCGTTTGCCATTTTAGCTTTGAAATCGGTAATGCTTTTTTCATTTGCGCTGATTCTTTCTTCAGATGTTTTTTTGAATGCTTGATATTCGGCAACTGAATCCTGTCGTGTTGCATTTAAATTAGCTTTTGCAACTACCACATTGCTATCGGCTTTTTGCAATGTTTTTTCGGCATTTTTTACTTTTGTAGCAGATGACTGACAACTGCTTAGCGTGGCACCTCCCACAAGCGTAGTTAGGGCGAGGGTGAAAATAATCTTTTTCATATTGTTTGTTTTTAAATTGTTTTTTTACTTTGTAATGTAATTCCATACCGTTTCCCGAAAGTTTCGACAAACGGCATGGATTACAGGAAGATATAGGATAATTAAAGCTCTGCGATAATTTTGTGAATTTCTTCTTTTGTCTTACCTAGCTTTGATTGAAGCCTTCCTATCAGCTCATCATGTTTCCCCTCGACCAATAGTAAATCGCTATCGGTGAGTATGGCAAATCGTTGTTTCAGTTTGCTTTTTGTCTGATTCCAGTTTCCTGTTAATTCTGTTGTATTCATTTTTTTATTCTCGAATATAGCACACATGTTTGTCTATGAAATAAGTGTTTTGTTTGATCTGACAATTTATGCTAAAAGTTGTTGGTTGTTAATACAACTTGACCACTCGGATAAGTCATATTATCGGTATTTTCTGCTGTAATAAATATTTTAATTGGTTTAAACGAAGTGACTGTCTTTAACGAGGCTCTTAAATTCTTCGAAAAAGTGCCTTTATTGCTATCCAAACATCCGATATTTCTTGTTTTCCCGTCGTTTGTATTCATCCATATCACATAAGTTTGAGCTGGTGGTTGTAGTCGCTCAACTTGTGCTAAGTTGTAAATATAAATTTTAATGGCATAGTTTTTGTTTTTGTCTTTTTTTACTTTGACAGAGCCTTGTGCTGCCGGAACGACAGATGACGTTAAGAACATTGCTTTTGTGGCGCATGAATCAACTGTAAATGCAATGATGAGCGCGAAAAAAGCCACACCAATTTTTTTTGTAAGAGAATTCAATGTCTTTGTTTTCATTTTGTTTTTTGTTTTTATAATCCATGAAATGCAAGCCCGACGGTTGAAACACCGGTTGAGAGATCAAGAAATATTCCAATACCTCTCGTAATATGATATTCTGTGCCAATATGTAAATCAAAGAAGAATGGGTCACCTCCTTGATAATAATTTCTGTCTCCGGTATAACCGTTATCCCATGATGAAGAAACAATGGCGAATCCGAGAGAACCTGCCCCATAAAAATCCCAATGAGAATTTGCGTTGAGTAATTGATCGAAGTAATAAGTCCCTTTAACTGCAATCGGAATCACGGTTTCATGATAATAATTGTCTTGATACGTAAGAAAAGTAAGTGAAGGAGCTAACGTGAAATTCCGTAAAACATCAAACTCATAGTTGAGGTTGATTACAGGCACTGAACGTCCGATATATCCGTAATATCCACCATATCCACCAATTCCTAACCCTATGTTTAAGGTATTACCATACGTTTCACCATAATTACCACGTTGGGCTGATAAATTGGGTACTGCCATCATGAGGAGAAATAGAAATGCTATAATTGTTTTTTTCATCTGAGAATAATTTTTTAATAAGAAATAATGTTTTGTTTGATTATTTTTTGTCATTCTCATGACCCTTCTCATGATCTTTTTTGTTGGTTCCCTTATTGGCGTGATCCTTGTCTTTATTGTTAAAAGGATGCTGTTTTACATTTTTATCAGAATTTACATGTATGTTTTTATTGAAATGATCAGCATGACGCATCATTGTATTTGGGTTTCCTCTTCCCTCTCTTTGACCAATGGTTCTTTGGGCTTGACCGCGATAACCCTTTGCATATTTCGTTCTATATTCACGAAAATTAGTGTAAGGTGTATTGCCCCGATAGTTCGTCATTACTACTTTATACCCGTTGTATAAATCGTAATTTCTATATTGTGGGGGTAGATTTGCTCGACGAATCCATATGCCGTTACGTTGATAAATGAACATGGATGTTTGAATGTCATAATAGGCTTCTATATCAGGCAGATAATAGTAGCGAGCTGCCGCTTGGTTTGCAGGACCCCACTGCGGAGGTGAACCGAAATGTACATTAACGGAAATCTGTCCTTGTAGTGTGCCAGCAAGAAACAATGCTAACGCGATAGTGATAAATTTAAATGCTTTCATCATGTTTTGAGTTTAAATTATGAAGGAAATCTTCATAGCACAAAGATGCGTCCTTTCAAAGGCGAAAGAGTTACACAATTTCAGAAAAGAGTTACAGGATTCACACATTGTAGAATGTTGTGTCGTCTTTAAATGGTTGTGTCTGACCAAAAATATATTTTTCCTCAATTAAGGAGTTTAAGGAGTGTTACATATTCTTGTAAAACGCTGTGTTTATTCTGTCTGAAAACAAAAACAAAGCAGGGGAAGGTCACACAAATACTTCTCTATAGTTGACTATTAGATAACTTACCATTGACTCTGCCCTGATTGAGATTAATCTACTCCTGATCTTCATTCCATTTGGGTATATCTTCATTCCGAATGTCTTGCTCTGCATGAAGCCAGTCCTGATTTGCATTGCCATCGTGACTTCCCTCTTGTTCATATAATGTATAGGCGCGTTTGGCGATTTGAGGCGTTCAATCAGACAGTGTTTTTGCTTTGGTGGGATCAAAAATCCGATAGGCGAGTAATTTCACACGGTCAGTTAAGAGTGCCCATATCAGTGCATATCCCCATACGAATCCGGCAAAACGCCAACCAAGAGGTGGCATAAGAAACCCATATACCGCAATCAATGTTGCAATTATTTGTGTACCGAGTACGGCTATCCATAAAATCTTAGCAGGACGAATTGACCAAAACGGACCGCGTGTTCGAGTGAGGAAAATCGTTAAATGTCCGGCTACTGACAGCATCAGATACATCATCGGTTGAAGATGGTTATGGTCAAGGTGAAAAACGCGGTCGCCAAGGTAAAAAAGGCCAAATGCAGCAATGGGGCCGACGATGCCAAGTACTGATGCAATCCCTAAAACTAAGCGCATATTCCATGCCTCGGGTTGGTTTTTGTAATGAACGTTATCATAGGCAATGGACAGGATGGCACCATCGTTGAGCAATGCCAACATCACAATCATCACTGCTGTTAAAGGATAAAAGTTGAAGATCAGAATCGCTGCCGACATGAACAATAGCACGCGTAATGTTTCGGCAATACGATACATTGCGTAACTGTTCATTCGCTGAAAAATTCTTCGACTTTCTTTGATTGCGTCAATAATCACCGACAGGCCAGGCGTTGTCAGCACGATAGAAGCCGCTGCACGAGCTGCATCCGTTGCGCCCGAGACGGCGATGCCGCAGTCGGCTTTCTTTAACGCTGGGGCATCATTTACCCCGTCACCTGTCATTCCGACCATGTGACCACATTTTTGCAGGACATCCACAATGTGAAATTTGTGTTCAGGAAAAACCTGCGCAAATCCATCAGCATCTTCAATGGATTTGGATACGGCGGCTGTCTCTTTCTTTTTAGAATCTCCCAAACTTGCTGCATCAAGGATATTGTCACCCATATCCAACTTTTTGGCGGTTTCCTTGGCAATGGCTAATGCATCACCCGTAACCATTTTGATTTTTACACCCATTGCAAGAGCTGTGGCAATGGTCGCCTTTGCATCTTTCCTTGGCGGATCGAATAGGGGTAACACGCCAACAAACTGCCATTTTCCACTGCCATCATCCCGAGCAACGCCCAACGAACGAAAACCGCTTGCGGCAAATTCGTCTACCGCCTTTTCAACAGACTTTTTTACTTTACCTGCATTGTCCGATAATTCCAAAATGACCTGAGGCGCCCCTTTGGTCACTTTAAACTCTTTTTTATCTTTTCCTTTGACGGTAGCTTCCGTGCGTTTATGAACAGGATCGAACGGCATGAAATGAAGTACTTTGTAATCTTTCAAGGTTTTTTCGTCTTTCAGTCCACTCAAAACGGCCAGATCAATGGTATCGTTATTGTCTGCACGTGAAGCCAGTGCGCCATTCAGGATTACCTCATCGGCAGGAATATCATTCACGCAGAACGGATCGCCCAGTGTCAGCTTGTTTTGGGTAAGCGTACCTGTCTTGTCGGCACAAAGCACATCCACACCTGCCAATTCTTCAATAGCCACCAATTTACTGACTATCGCCTTCTTTTTGGCAAGCAATTTTGCACCGACTGCCATGGTCACCGATAAAACCGTTGGCATAGCCACTGGAATCGCGGCCACGGTCAGCACTAAAGCAAACTGTAATGTAGTGAGTATCGGGTCACCGCGGAAAATTGCAACGACAACAATCACCGCCACTAAGGCAACGGCCAGAATAATAAGGTAGTTGCCAATCTTCAAAACTGCCTTTTGAAAGTGGCTGACGGTATGAGCCTCCTGCACTAATTGCGCTGTTTTGCCAAAATAGGTTTTTGTACCAGTAGCATAGACTAATGCGCCAATTTCGCCCCGACGAATGACAGAACCGGAAAATACAGCATCACCGGGATTGCAGGAAACAGGCAAGGACTCTCCGGTCAAAGCAGATTGGTCTACGTCCACTGAATCACCATCCAGCAGACGTGCATCAGCAGGAACAATGTCACCAAGCCGCATACGTATCACATCGCCTGGAACCAGTTCACTGGCAGCGGGATTGATCCACTTTCCATCCCGCTTTACACGGGTTTTAACAGCCAAATTGGCCTTGAGGGCTTCGATGGCATTTCCCGCCTGGCGTTCTTCAAAGAACCCTACCATGGCGTTAGCCAAAAGGAGAAGAAGTATGATGAAAAAATCCGGCCAATGCTGGGCAACTGCAGAAAGGATTACAGCCGCTTCGATCATCCATGGTATTGGTCCCCAAAAATAGCTGAGGAATTTCAGTACCATGTTGGTTTTCTTTTCCTCAATTTCATTTGGCCCGTATTGGGTTAGCCGTTTCTTCGCTTCTGTACCGGTAAGACCATCCGGTGACGATTCCAGTTTTTTCTGTAGTTCGTCCATTGGCATGGTTTTGAGAGCATTATTGTCTTTAGACTTATCATTGGGCTTATTTAGTGAAGCCTTTGTGTTTTTTTCCATATCGTTTCCTTATTACACGTTGTTATGCACTAAACTTTCTAAGCGTTTCAATACTTTCAAATGAATCATCAAATTCATTTCTCAGAAATCCATTTCTTTGCCTGATCAAACTCATCAGCTTTATAAATCCGGATTTCACAAGTCATCAGATATCCAAAAAATTTTGCAAAAGTATTAATCATATTATGATCGGAAACTAATGCAATTTTATCCCATGCCGAAAGATGTTTCATCCCGATTTTAGCGTCGTCCAACATTGCATTCAAATCGAAATCACTGAAATTACTTCCAAGATGATATAACATATTGATTCTTTTGTTTGCTTTTAATTTTTCCTCTAAAGCAGGAATCAATATATTTTCATAATCTTCTCCGGTAACTTTTCCTTCAGCAGAAACGCCCAGCACATTGTCTGGTAACCCCTCTATTAATTTTAGCATAGTCTTTTAGTTTAATTTTGAATAGCAGCTTTTATTTCAAGCCTCTCTTTTCGTTACACTTTCTTATCCGGTGAATCGGCGACACCTTCCTGAGGCAAGATATCCGGCAAATCAAGACGTGCCACACCAATTCGTTTGTCTGCCATACCATAATAAACATCGAAGCGATTGGGCATTCCCAGATCATCGCGTCGATCGATACCTGTAGGAAACACAACATTTGGTACTATGCCGTTGCGTTCTTCCGGCATAATCGGAGTTAGAACAGGCTCCAATGAACGATAATGAATGATGTGCGGATGCTCTTTGGAGAGAATCATCACTCCAGCCGAGTAACATAGATGGTTGTCTTCACTTTTCTTATCGGAAACCTCACTCACGCCATGATAAATTATCAGCCAGCCGTGCTGTGTAAGAATAGGCGGAGTGCCTCCTCCTATTTTGAGTCGTTCCCATGGAGAAACCGGGGTAGCAAGCCGATGATGTGAATTAAATAAACCAAGGTGTAGTAAATCTTGACCCTTTATGGGCATTGGACAATAGGATATCCAGATGCTTTCATGATCGATATCCACTATTCGCGATGCAGCCTTACCGGCAGTTTCTTCGGGACGAGTGCCATGAAAAAGTGGACGATGAATCATCGCCATCTGCATTTTACCGGAGTGATTGGGGATTGCAATCGGGAAAAGGCTGGCGTCTTTATCGTCAACATGAGCAAAATCAATGCCATGAAATGATTCAAAAGTTGCAAGTCCAAGTCGTTTCCAATGAAATAAATCTTCCGAAACCGCAGATGCAATTCGAGGACCGATTGGAGAATATGCGGTGTAAGTCATTAAATAAAGCTTGAGCGGCTCAACAAAAGTAACACGGGCATCCTCACATCCTCCACTACCATCGGCTCGTAATTCATAATCCGCTTCAGGTTCCAATGCTATTCCGAGCCGTTCCACTCCATATGGATCACCGGATTCATTAAACAAAACACGGGCAATGCCAACGCGTGAATAATTTCCCTCTGCAACGAGGCGGGGGAAAAGATAAAGTTCACCGTCCTGGCCACGAACAGCTGCCGGATTTAGAACACCTTCCACTTCCAATGGATTACCAGGTTCAGGTTCCATGATTTGTCCTAATCGCTGTAATTTTAAACCACTCATATATTCCTCCTTAGTAGATTTTGTTTGTTAAATATCCTCCAAACAAGCAATAATTATTTCAATCAACCGTTTCGACTCTTCAGGATCTTTGACCCGGATAGAGACCACACCAGCTTCTTTGGCCGGATAATCGTTCCCTCCCGGAAATATGGCATCTCCGATAAAGATCATCTCATTAATTGCAATGCCAAGAGTGTCTCGGAGTTTGCCAATTCCATAGGCTTTGTCGATGCCCGGTTTTGTGATATCAATGGACGTTGTGCCACCCAATCGTACTGAGAACCCCGGTATCAGCTTATCAAGAATTACTTTGATCTTTTTTCGCTTAGAGAAATCAGAATCCCATTTTTCTTTTTCAGTAAGCGGGGCTTGTTGACCTAATGCAGAAAATGTGATTTGACTTCCTCTGTCTTCAATAACTTCTCCCCAAACCTTTTCAGCTTTGAAGTTTGCTTCTTTCATTGCTTCTTTTAGGGAACTGACAATTTTCTTTTTTTCATCTACAGTGAAATCTTCAGAATAGAGTTTTTTCCAATCTCCACTATATTGGTAGAATTGGGTACCGCAAGTTGGAAGTAATGATAATTGCTTCAAATTTTCGTCTTGTGGAAGATTAGCAAGAACTTGCTTTTCAAACTGAGGCCAACCTCCTCCGGAAATTACAGCTACCTTGACAATGCCGAGTAGTTCATGCAGCAATGCTGCCATTTCGCTATCAATAGACGATTTGCTTTCGGCAAGTGTACCGTCCAGATCAAAAACTATTAATTTTTTCATTGAGTCAGGAATTGCATTCTTTTTAACACTGTCAGATGTTTTCCGATATTGAAATTTCCAATAAACTCACTCTGCTTTTCGGCCAAAAAGAACACACTCCTATCATAGCCGGTAAGAGAAATACATCACCTTTTTTGATTGTATAATAAGCGCCATCGTATTCCAACTGTCCATCACCAGCGATGCACACCAATACATGCGGTGCATCAGCAGCACCGACTACAAACAGCGATTCTCCTGAGATTCGACACAAACAGAAATGATCGCAATATAAGAGATGCTCTCGTTTCACAGATCCTATCATCTCTACTACAGGCACAGCAGGCTTTATTACTCCCTGCGAAAAATCAATGCAGGCAAGTGCTTTATCGACCTGAAGCGCACGAGGACGGCCTGTCTTAGCATCAACATGATTCCAGTCATAAAGTCGAAAGGTTACGTCGCTATTTTGCTGAACCTCAAACACCACTATATCACCGCCCAAAGCGTGAACTGTTCCGGCCGGTAGAAATACGACATCACCGGATTTTGGTGTAAAGCATGATAGATGATCTTCAATCATACCACTAATAATCGAATGCCTCAGATTATCGGCAGTGGTTTTTGGTTTTAAGCCGGCGTAAATCCGGCTTTTTTCCTCCGCTTTCAGTACAACCCATGTTTCAGATTTACCGTGTTCACCGGCAGGTATATAATCTTTTTGTTCATCGGATGGATGTACCTGAACAGAGAGGAATTCCGTAGCATCGAGAAACTTCAACAGCAACGGAAATCGGTTGAAGTGTCCCGTAAATTTTCCCATCAATTGCTCAGGATATTGCTCCATCACTTGCGCAATGGTCTGCCCTTTTAGCGAACCATTAGCTACAAGGCTTGCATGATCATCACGATCACTGAGCATCCATGCCTCGCCTATTGGGCCATCTGGCAATGGAGTGGAAAGCAGGTCGGCCAAATGGCGACCACCCCAGATTCGATACTCATAGATAGGCCCGAATTGTAGAGGATATAAATTTATTTTACTCATAGAATGTTTCTTTGTTGCCATACTTGTGTTTTTTCCATAATAGCGGCAATGTATTCCCCACGGCGGGCAGCCTGGTTGCATTTTGCCCGATGATACAAGGCTTGCTGAGCTTCCGGCACATTCGTTTCTTTTCCATGCCAGATTTCTAATGCAGGCTGTTGAATAGCGCGTGCAAATGAAAATGCCAACGCCCAGGGAAGTCGTGATTTAAACCGGATATTCATAGCGTTCAAACGAGTGGAAGCTAATTCTGAGGATTGACCTCCCGACAAAAATGCAATTCCCGGAACGGCTGCCGGAACAACACGTAACAAACATTTTACAGTAGTATCTGCCACTTCATCAGCTGAAACTTGTTTTGGACATGCCAGTCCTGGTAATATCATGTTGGGTTTTAGAATCATTCCTTCAAGCATTACTCCTTGCGTATAAAGTTGCTTGAAAACTATGTGCAGTACTTCTTCGGTAACTTCAAAACAACGTTCTAAAGTATGATTACCATCCATGAGTACTTCAGGCTCAACAATCGGAACTAATCCGACTTCCTGACACAAAGCGGCATAACGTGCCAATGACTGTGCATTCGCTTCGATACATGCCCTTGTTGGAATATCTTTACCTAAGGCAATTACGGCACGCCACTTGGCAAAATGTAATCCCATTTGAGAATATTCTTTGAGTCGGTCTCGCAAGCCATCTAGACCTTCGGTAATTTTTTCTCCAACATGACCTGCCATGTCTTTTGCTCCGGCATCTACTTTAATTCCTGGTATAATTCCTGCATCAGTAAGAACTTTGATAAAAGATGTGCCGTTTTTCAAATGTTGACGGACAGTTTCATCATAGAGTATTGCTCCACTAATGCTCTCATTCAAATTGGTTGTAGTTACAATCATTTCGCGATAGGCACATCTTAATTCTTCAATTTGAGGAATTCCCAATGCGGCAAATCGTTTGTTACAGGTTGGATTGCTTTCGTCCATGGCTAACAACCCTTTGTCGTTAGCTACAAGCGCATTCGCGGTGTTTATAATATCTTGTGTATTCATCTTTAATAATTATTTGATTGTGAATATCTATCGTGTTTTGTTATTTTCCGATGACTGCATTATTTGTCTGTGAGGCGCAAATGCAAAGTCAACACTTATTATGTAATATAGGATACCAACTAGCATCAAAAGTAAAAAGATCCAAAAACTCCAGGTATGATGTATCCGTTTCCAGTATGGCCTATGGGTATGATGATTGAGTTTATTTTTATTCATTGAATCTTGTTTTTTTTAATTCAATTTTTATTTTTCTAAAGCTGCCACTTTTGCAAGACGTCGTATAAACCGTTCGTCCGCTTTGAAAATTGCACTCAGGAACGTTTGTACCAAATCCCAAGCAAGAGCATATCCGGTGACTTGTCCACCCATGCACATAATATTCATATCGTCATCCTCTACTCCCTGATGAGCGGAGAAAGTATCCATGATCAATGCTGCCCGTACTCCGGGTATCTTGTTGGCAGCAATACAAGCTCCAACACCACTTCCGCAAATAGCCAACCCACGTGTGACTTCACCACTTGCCACCGCTCTGGACATTGGTACCACAAAATCAGGGTAATCATCACCTAAAACCAACTTATAGGCACCAAAATCAGTCAGTTCATAACCGATTGCTTTGAGCGCCTCCATCAGTTGTGTCTTTAATTCAAACCCACCATGGTCAGCAGCTATGCCTATGTGCATCATTTTACCTCTACATCCAACATTTTCATTTTCCATGTTCAATCTTGATTCCATTTCCAGTTAAGAATTTCGGGCATATCTTGTCCATGCTTATCAATATACTGTTTATGCTCGATAAGTTTATCCTGTACCAACTTCTTCAGTGTGGAGCCGCTATCACCCAACTGTGGCAACCTATTTATTACATCTTGTACCAAGTGAAACCTATCAAGATCGTTTAAAACCGTCATATCGAAGTATGTTGTGATGGTACCTTCTTCTTTATAGCCCCGAACATGCATATTATCGTGATTAGTACGACGATAAGTTAAACGGTGTACCAACCATGGGTAACCATGAAACGCAAAGACGATTGGTTTGTCTTTCGTGAATAAAGCATCGAAGTCTTGATCGCTTAGCCCGTGTGGATGTTCGGTATTTGGTTGCAATTTCATCAGATCGACAACATTGATCACACGAATTTTCAGATCAGGCAAATGTTTACGCAGGATGGAAACAGCAGCCAGTGTTTCCAGCGTTGGGACGTCACCACAGCAGGCCATCACCACATCCGGTTCTGAACCTCGGTCGGTACTAGCCCATTGCCAAACGCCAATTCCTTTGGTACAATGTTCAATTGCGGCATCCATGGTCAACCATTGAGGTGCTTGATATTTGCCTGCGATAACGACGTTAACATAATGCCGACTTCTTAAACAATGATCCCAAACCGATAGCAGACAATTTGCGTCTGGTGGAAGATACACGCGAACAATAGAGGCTTTTTTGTTGACTACATGATCGATGAAGCCTGGATCTTGATGCGTAAAGCCATTATGCGCTTGCTGCCAGACATGCGAAGCCAGGAGGTAATTGAGTGATGCAATTTTCTTTCTCCACGGCAATTCTGCACTGACTTTTAGCCACTTGGCATGTTGATTAAACATTGAATCGATGATGTGAATAAACGCCTCATAGCAGTTAAACAACCCATGCCTTCCTGTTAGCAGGTATCCCTCGAGCCAACCTTCACTTTGATGTTCGCTTAGCATCTCCATTACTCGGCCATCGGATGCAAGAAACTCATCATTATCTTGTGTTCGGGTATCCCATTGTCGGTCGGTTACTTCAAAAACAGCGTTTAACCTGTTGGAAAGTGTTTCATCAGGGCCGAAAATCCGAAAATTACGTTGTTCCTGATTGAGCTTGACCACATCACGCAAAAACACTCCAAGCTCGTGTGTGTCGGCGGCCTGAACTGATCCTGGCGACGGCACATCTACCTCGTAATTTCTAAAGTCAGGCATAAGCAAGTCATGCAATAACAATCCACCGTTAGCATGCGGATTAGCACCCATTCTTCGATCACCTTTTGGAGCTAGTTCGGCTATTTCGGGCAAAAGACGACCTTTCTCGTCGAAGAGTTCTTCGGGCTTATAGCTTTTCATCCAGGTTTCAAGGAGTTTTAGATGCTCAGGATGTTCAGAATCCACTAATAGCGGAATCTGGTGTGCCCTAAATGTGCCCTCGATTTGGAGTCCGTCAACTTCTTTTGGTCCTGTCCAGCCTTTAGGGGAATTGAAGACGATCATTGGCCAACGTGGTCGAATGGTAACGTTATTTTCCCGGGCATTGCTTTGTATTTGCTTGATTTCCTCAATAGCCTTTTCTAATGCAGCTGCCATGAGTTGATGCATTTTTTCTGGTTCATCTCCTTCCACGAAGTAAGGCATCCAGCCATAGCCACGGAACAACTGATTCAGTTCCTCATGCGATATGCGCGCAAGTACTGTAGGATTGGCAATTTTGTAGCCATTAAGATGCAGGATCGGTAGCACGGCTCCATCGGTAATCGGGTTCAGAAATTTGTTGGAGTGCCATGAGGTTGCCAATGGTCCTGTTTCCGCTTCGCCGTCGCCAATAACACAGGCCACGATCAATTCGGGATTGTCGAATGCGGCACCAAAAGCGTGACTAAGCGAATATCCCAATTCTCCGCCTTCGTGAATTGATCCCGGTGTTGTCGGTGCAACATGACTGGAAATTCCTCCGGGAAATGAGAATTGGTTGAACAGCTTTTTCAGTCCGGCTTCGTCTTGGCTGATGTTTGGATAAATCTCACTGTAAGTGCCTTCTAAATACGTATTACCTACTAAAGCAGGACCTCCGTGACCGGGTCCTGCAATGTAAAACATATCCAAATCATACTTTTTTATTATTCTATTCAAATGCACATAGATAAAATTCTGTCCTGGTGTGGTTCCCCAATGTCCAAGCAACATTGGCTTTATATGTGATAGTTTCAATGGTTCTTTCAATAACGGATTAGCATAGAGATAGAGCTGTCCGACCGACAAATAATTGGCGGCACGCCAATAGGCATTCATTTTTCGCAGAAGTTCATGCGATAATGGCTCATCTTTTTTGTTCATCATTTTTGTTTTGGCAAGAATGTCACTTTCATACCCGCTTCTAACGTCTTTCCCTTTTTCTGGCACTTTTTTTGTTCCCATAATCATGTTTTATTTCAATTTTGTTACTCAAAATCCGACAGAAGTAATTTCTTCCTGGTTTATCAAGCGGGAAGTACTTTATCAGCTAAATCATCAACCCATTCCGGGTTGTCTTTATTTATCTTGTTTGTTTTCTTTGTTTTATCCCATTCAATCTTTTTCTCTTCTTTATTCACTGTTTTATGTTCAGATACATTTTTCGTTTTCATTTGAATTGGTTTTATTTCAATTTTGTTACTCAAAATCCGACAATAGGAATTCATTTTTATTTGTCAACTTGGAAGCACTGTATCAGCTAAATCATCAACCCAGTATCCCGGTTTATTATAATGTCGATGCAGTTCATTCTCATAATCCCGGGTTATTAAAGAATCTTCTGAATATTCCGGTGACTGCTTGATGGTCTCTCGGGACAGATTGATGAAGACTTTTGATTCACTCCAACTGATACGATCGATCCATCGAGGTGAAACGAGAACTTTCTTACCTGGCCACCAGTTCAGGGTATCAATGATTAAATAACGAATCGCCCATGTTTCGCTATCAATGATAAAATCATCAACATGGCCTATTTCGCCGTCTGTGGCCTGGATGTCGTGACCATTCACATCGTGCGTGCTGCGCAGATGAGGATCCCATGTTTTTCCAAGTTTGTTGGCTTTTATCCATTTATCACGATCACGCACAATGTAGGGATAAGTGCCCCACATGTATGGACCTCCCCAATACATTGGCCATCCATAATACGTATAGTAGGTTTCTTCGAATTGTCGGGAGACAGGTTTGTCGTTGTCCAAAGATGGACTTTTCTCAATCTGTTTTTTTGTCAAATTGATGATGATATGTTGCTCTTCTTTAATCACAGCAACCAAAGCATAAGGAGAAATTAGCACTTGCCTGCCCGTTAGCCAATTTCCAGTGTCGGCGACCAGATAACGAATTGTCCAATGCTTATCATCGAAGTAGAATTCCTTGACTTTTCCGATTTCTCCATCAAGTCCGCTCAATTTGTAACCCTGTAGTGTTTTGATTTTGTTTAACATAATAATAATCCTTTCATTTTTAGTTTGTTATTGTTTGCTATCAACCGACTGGTTATATGTTTAATTTTTTGGTTTTATCGGTAATGCCAAGTCCGAGTGTGCGGCATACCAAACGTGCGATCATTTGTTCTTCGTTCGTGCGAATAATGCGAACTGTAGTTTGTCCATTATTGGTTGAAATAACCTCTGCGTTTGATCTGTTTTGTTTTTCATTAATCTTTATTCCTAGAAATTCTAATCCTACACAAATGCGAGAGCGAATAATTGAACTGTTTTCACCAATGCCACCGGCAAAAACTAATGTATCTAAACCACCAAGAGTTGCGGCGAAAGCTCCAATCCATTTCTTAGCCTGATAGCAAAATAATGATACTGCTTCTGCTGCCCGAACATCGTCAGGTTCTTTTGCAAGTAAATCCTGCATATCAGAGCTTGTTTCGGAAATACCGAGAAGTCCTGATTCATGATTGATTAAGCAATTAAATTTCTTTGGGGTTAAATGTTCTGACTGCATCATATACCAAGCAACGCCCGGATCCAAATCTCCGGGTCGTGAACCCATTGGCAATCCGGCAGCAGGCGTGAATCCCATGCTGGTATCAATGCTTTTCCCATTGCTTACAGCAACCATACTTGCTCCATTCCCCAAATGAGCCAGTATTACGCGGCTTTTGGTTGCTTCTTGTCCCGCAATTCTTGTAAGTTCCTCCATTAAATATGAATAAGAAAGGCCATGAAAACCATAACGTTGTATTCCTTCTGCATCGAAGCGACGTGGAATTGGAAGCAATTTAGCCACACGGGGCATCGATGTATGAAACGCCGTATCAAAACAAGCCACTTGGGGAAGTGCAGGATACCGTTGACGGAAAAATTCAATCATGGTGATCTCAGCTGACAGGTGATCTGGATCATAAGGGATGATGCGATGAAGCTCATCCAACAATTGAAGTGTGATAAGTTCGGGTTCAGTATGCTTCATACCATGAACTACGCGGTGTCCTATTGCCTTGACTGAAGGAAATTCATCTTTCTTTTCGAGCCAATCAATCAAAAAATTAGCTGCTGACTGATAATCAGAAGATTCAATCTTAAGTGAGTTCTTCTTATTATCTTTCTTATCATTGAAAGTGAGTGTTGAATTTTTCAGCCCAATCCGATCAATATTTCCATGAAGTAAACACAACAAAGGTTCATCAATCTGATACAATGCAAATTTAATAGTGGACGAACCACCATTGATGGTTAAGATGCAAGCTTGGTCTTTATTCATGAATGGAATCTCTTGTTTTTATCCAATTTTTAGCCCCATATCTGCTAATACATTGGATGTTGATAAATAATTCTTATGTTGGATACTTCGAATTCCAAGATCTCTTGCAACATCAACAAACATTTGCATATCTTCTATATAGAGTACTTGTTCGGCTGGTACCTGTGCAATATCCAATGCTATCCGAAAAATATCTTCATCGGGTTTTCGAAAATGCACGAAACAGGAGGAAATGAAAAAGTCCACGAACTGATTCAACTGAAATTTCTCGATTCGGTATTCATTCAACTCCCTTCCTTCATTATTGATTACGGCTATTTTGAGCTGATACTTTTCTTTCAACCGCCGTATTAATTCTATCATCTCTATGTGTGGAGTGGATTGCGTGAACATAAACTCCCTAAATTGAATAGGAGTGAAAGAACGCTTCTGGTAGAATACTACCCTTTTAAGGTATTCATTCAGTGTTAGCTTTCCCTCTTCAAGAGTTACCATAGTGAGATGATGCCGGTCATCCATATCACTAAAGTTTAGATTAAAAACATTAGCAGCTAATTTTCGCGACTCGTGTCCCCAACCATTGGATAGCATTACGCCACCAATATCTAAAAAAAGCGTTGTGATCGGAGTTGTTTTGTCCATAATGCAAAAGATTAATGTTGCCAAAGAATGAGCCTGTTTTCAAGAGGAACTGAAACGCCCGGGAAGTTTGGTATCACTCTGGCTGTATAGTCTGTTGCAGGTCTTGTCGCTGAGATCGTTTTACTGAAGATATAACCAATTCCAGTGTCGTCAGTTTTTTGTTCTAGTTTCAATTCATGCTGTTCCGGTGCCTCACCATTCGTTCCTTCGGCGTATAGTTCGACGTGTACAGTTTCGGGGTTAATATCATTGAGATAAACCTGAATCTCAAATAAGAGTTTATCATCATGAGGTTCAATCTTCACATTGCCGAAATGGATCGTCACCCATTTCTGCTCAAGATTATGCTGCCAATCGACAATTTGTCTACCGATGGCTCCCTTATTATCGGCACGTTCAAGATATGCTGTTGCTGCAGGAAGATAATGTTGCTCAGTATATTCGCGCACTGTTCTGTCTGCAGAGAATCGCGGTGTTAGTTGTGCCATGCTTTCCCTCATTCGCGATATCCAGGCAGTAGGGATGCCCTTTTCATTACGGTCATAAAACTCAGGTATCACCTTTTTTTCGAGTAAATTATAGAGTTGCTCAGCTTCGATGGCATCCCAAGATGTATCGTCCACATGTTCATTACCATCTCCCAGTGCCCATCCCACTTCGGATGTATAAGCCTCTGCCCACCAGCCATCCAATTCAGAAAGATTAAGACCTCCGTTGACTAACACTTTCATTCCACTGGTTCCACTGGCCTCCCAGGGACGACGCGGAGTATTAATCCAAACATCTATCCCTTGCACAAGATTTTTGGAAATAGTCATATCATAATCACTGAGGAATATGACGGGAGGATAAACATTTTTCTGTCGTATAAATTGTATCCATTCTTTAATTAAATTCTGGCCTTCTTGATCAGCTGGATGAGCTTTGCCGGATAGAATGAGTTGAACGGGAAATTTAGAATTTTGCAATAACCGCAGCAACCGTTGTGGATCGTGCAGTAATAAATTGGGTCGTTTATAGGTTGCAAAGCGTCTGGCAAAGCCCAATGTTAAAACATTTGGATCAAATAAATGTTTTGCATGTTCAACTGTTTCAGGCGTATGACCTGAGCCAAGTAATTGTCTTGAAAAATGTTCACGAGCAAAGTTGATGAGCGCTTTGCTTGCATTGGTTCGCATTTCCCAGAGCTTTTCGTCGGTAACCTGGCGGATATCATGATCCATGGTTTTGTTCATCCCGAGCCACCGCTCTTTACCACAAGCTTCCGTCCAAATTTTGTCTGCTTCTTTGGAGTCCCATGTTGGCATGTGAACGCCATTGGCTACATGTCCAATAGGCACTTCGGCTGTTGGCCATTTGGGGAATAGCGGTTCAAAGATGTGACGGCTGACTTCTCCATGAAGGCGACTTACCCCGTTTACTGCTCCGCTTCCCCTGATTGCCAGATATGCCATATTGAACTTCTCTGATTCGTTCCCGGAGTCTTTGCGTCCTAATGCCAACAATTGATGACGTGTGATCCCCAGCTTATGTTCTGCATATTCACCCAGATATTGTTCAATAAGCGCTGGTGAGAAACAATCGAATCCGGCTGCTACTGCGGTGTGAGTTGTGAAAAGATTTCCTGCTCTTGTGGTAGCAAGGGCAACTTCAAAGGATTGTCCTGTATCATTCATAAAATTATAAGCACGTTCCAGTATGGCAAATGCTGCATGTCCTTCATTGAGATGGCATACCTGAGGTTGAATACCGAGAGCATTAAACAATCGCCATCCTCCGATTCCGAGCACCATTTCCTGTTTAATCCGAAGCTCAGTTCCACCACCATATAGTTCGCTGGTTATTCCCCGATGAACAGGAAAATTTGCCGCATCATTACTGTCTAACAGATAGAGTTTGATTCTGCCGACCTGTACTTGCCATACACGCAACCATACCGAATAACCAGGCAAAACAACTTCCAGTCGTAACCATTCTCCATTGGTTTCACGTAAAGGGATAATCGGTAATTGCTGTGGATCGTTATATGGAAAAAGAGCTTGTTGTTCTCCATTTTTGTCAATCTCCTGATGAAAGTAGCCTTGTTGATAGAGCAATCCTACTCCTACAATGGGTACTCCAAGATCACTGGCAGCTTTGAGTTGATCACCGGCCACATTACCCAGTCCTCCTGAATAAATAGGAAGTGCCTCGCTTAGCATGAATTCCATACTAAAATAAGCAACACAAGTCAGTGAAGGCTGGGGATGACTTTTTTGAAACCAAGCCGGAACAGACATTGCATGCTCCTGATGTTGTACATGAGAATCTACCTTTTTGCGAAAATTGGCATCGGACATTACGTTCTTAAATTGATCCCTTGATACTGTCTGTAATATTACCCATGGATTATGAGTAAGACCCCATAAAGTTGGATCAAGTTGTTGCCAAATCTCATCGGCAGCGTGATTCCATGACCATCTTAAATCGAGAGCAAGCTCTGCCAATGAATCAAACCCCTCAAGATCCGTTGGCAAAAAGCCGTAAGTGGTTTTTTTTATACCAGTTTTCTCTTTCATGTGTATATTTTTATTTTTTACACTAAAGACATATGGAACTCGTTCAATAATTTTGATTCAGATTTAGATCAAAACAAACATTCTTCTGATTAAGCAACTTCTCGAAATGTCATATTCTGAACAGTAATGAAAACTGCAGAAACATTTCGGTCGATTACTCTTGTAGTTTATTCTCTAAAAGTTTTTCCAACTTTAAAATATCCTCCGTGAACTTCCTGATTCCTTCTGCCAGTTTTTCTGTCGCCATAGCATCTTCATTCATCATCCATCGAAATTTTTTTTCATCCAATTCTATTTTCTCGATGGGCGACTCTTTTGCTTTTTCAGGAAGTAATTTTCTTTCAACTATGCCTTCTTTTTCTTTCAAATCAGAGAGAAACTTTGGAGCAATCGTCATCAGATCACAACCGGCAAGTTCCATTATTTCGCCAATGTTTCTAAAACTGGCTGCCATAATCTCGGTAGTGTACCCAAACTTCTTGTAATAATTGTAGATATTTTTTACCAATAATATTCCGGGTTCCTCAGCCGGAGTGACTTCTTTGTCGCCTCCATTTTTCACATACCATTCAAGTATTCGTCCTACAAATGGAGAAATGAGTTGTACGCCTGCTTCAGCACAAGCAATGGCTTGGGGTATAGAGAAGAGTAACGTCAGGTTACAATGTATTTCTTCTTTTGTCAATTGTTCTGCTGCTTTTATTCCTTCCCACGTAGAAGCAATCTTGATTAATATTCTTTTACGATCAATTCCTGCTTCCTCGTATAACGCAATCAGTTCTCGCGACTTTTTTACGATTCCTTCCATATCAAAAGAAAGCCTGGCATCTGTTTCTGTTGAAACCCTGCCAGGCACAATCTGCAATATCTTTAATCCAAAGTCAATAAAAAGTTTGTCAAGAGCCAAGCTTAGCTGGGTTTGTGTGTCGTCGGATTTGCTTTTGGCAAATGTGATCGCTTCATCTATCAGACCGTTATATTTACTCTGCTGCGCTGCGGCATAAATGAGCGAAGGATTTGTTGTCGAATCCAGCGGTTTGAACGTTTTTATGGATTCAAAATCACCTGAATCGGCAACTACTTTGGTTTGTAGTTTAAGTTGTTCTAAAAGATTCATGTTTTATATATGTTGAAATGGATGTTACTCTTAAATGATTTTCATTGGTCATGAGATTTCATCAGATCTTTGAAAATCAATCATAAACTGATGAAAGCTTCCATTGCTAATTCCAGTCTGATTAGTTTTGTAAACATAGTGTTGATATAGGGGAAACGTTTTACATAATTCCAGAGAAAACTTGCATCATTCACACATTTTCTCGATTACCAAGAGAGGCCGTCACTAAATAAGAGTAAAAAAAATATCAGTGCAAAAAACATACGTTTATCGATAAATGTAGTAACGGCCTCACTAAAAAAACTAAGTGAAGCCGTTATTAAATTTATGTTTTAGAAACAGTCTCTCCTGGAGAGGAATTATCTCTTTTTGGACGAATCCGGAAATCCGTTGATTTCTTATTCTATTTCCACAAGCAATTTGCCTGTGTTTTTACCTTCAAAAAGGCCGATAAAAGCTTCAGGCAGTTTCTCAAATCCTTTGATAATGGTTTCCTGATAACTCAATTTGTTTTTGTCAAGCCAGTGAGACAGTTGCCGGACACCTTCAGGGAAACGAGATGCATAATTACTTACAATAAACCCTTGCATCAAAGCACTTTTTTTAAGAAGTGTAGCCTGAGGACGAGGTCCGACAGGTATTTCAGTATCATTGTATAAAGATATTTGTCCACAGAGAATGATGCGTGCTCCTTTATTTATGTGGGCAATGACAGCATCGGATATTCCACCACCTACGTTATCAAAATAAATATCTACTCCATTGGGACAAGATTTGGCTATAGCTTCTTCCATATTTTTGGTTGTGTGGTAATTTATAACATCGTCGAACTTCAATTTATTGATCAGGTAAGTCGTTTTTTCGTCGCTACCTGCAATGCCGATTACGTGGCAACCTTTTATTCGTGCTATTTGTCCTACAACGACCCCAACGGCTCCTGCTGCTCCAGACACCACAACTGTTTCTCCAGCGACAGGCTTTCCTATTTCCAGAAGGCCGAAATAAGCTGTTAAGCCTGGCATGCCTAATATTCCAAGATAATAACTAAGCGGGGCAATCTTTTTATCCAGTTTGGTTACTTTGTCGGCTGCTACAGCTTGTATCTCTTGCCATTTTAAGGATGCAACTACCATATCGCCCTCCTTAAAGTTTGAATGATGACTTTCGATTACCTCGGCAACCACGCCTCCTTCGATAGCCTTACCAACTTCAAAAGCAGGAACATACGATTTGGCATCGCTCATACGTCCACGCATGTATGGGTCGACTGACACATACTTAGCTTTTACAAGCAGTTCGCCTTCATTTGCTAATGATGCAGGAGCATCTACAATCTCAAAATTTTCGACAGTAGGTTTACCTATAGGTCTTGACTTCAGTAAAATTTGTTTGTTCATTTTTTAACTATTTTAAAATTGATATTCTATGTCCGTTTTGGTTTGTATTTTATCACTTTGCGGTTAATCCTGATACAATTTTATTTTTGAGATAGCTTCATGAATCAAACTATAATGCTATATTCTTCAGCGTGTATTCGAGACACATCCATTATGTATTTTAGAATTTAACTCTTTTATAAAAAATCGTTTTGGTAACTTCTGCAGCAACAATATATACAACCACAATAAGTAATAAGGACAAATAGGTAGTAAAACTAAGTGCAGTAAACCCGAACAATGTTCCAAGTGGAGTGAAAGGTAAAATAAGCGTTAGGACAGAAATAGACAACGTTGCCATTAGTAAATATTTTCCTGGTTTGCTCTTGAAAAAAGGTTTCTTGCTTCGAATAACAAGTACAATCATCGATGCTGAGATCACTGATTCTAAAAACCATCCGGTTCTGAACTGCCCCTCATTGACACGTAGCATAAGCAAAAGCAAACCAAAGGTAACAAAGTCAAATACAGAGCTTAGCAGACCGAAGGTAATCATAAACTTACGAATGGCCTTGATGTCCCAGCGTCTGGGATGATCAATCATTTCATTGTCAACATTATCAGTAGCAATGGTCATTTCTGGAAAATCGGTCATTAGGTTGGTAAGTAATATCTGTTTAGGTAATAATGGAAGAAAAGGAATAAAGAGCGAGACGCCTGCCATGCTGAACATGTTGCCAAAATTTGCGCTTGTAGCCATAAACACATACTTCAGCGTATTGGCAAAGGTAGTTCGTCCTTCTTTTACACCCTCAACCAAAACGCCCAGATCTTTCTCGAGTAATACAATATCTGCAGCATCCTTAGCAACATCCGCAGCGGTATCTACTGAAATTCCCACATCAGCGGCATGAAGTGCTGAAGCATCATTGATTCCATCACCCATATATCCCACAACGTTCCCTGCCTTTCGCATGGCAAGAATAATACGTTCCTTTTGATTGGGTTCTATTTCGGCAAAAACATTCACCATCCCAACACGTCGGAGAAGTGCACCATCACTCATCTGATGAAGTTCAGGACCGGTGATGATAGTATCCGTCAGTCCCATTTGTTTGCTAAGATTGGTTGCTACAAGATGGTTATCTCCGGTAATGACCTTGAGTGAAACACCTAATTTTTTGAGGCTTGCAATAGTATCTGCGATCTTTGCCTTGGGCGGGTCAAAAAGGGTGAGAAATCCCAAAAATGTCATATCTGCCTCATCACTTTTATTGATGAGCGATTCAGATGGTAGGTTTTTGTATGCAATACCTAAGGTGCGAAAGCCTTGATTGCTGAATTCTTCAAAGTGTTTCTGAATTTGATCTTGTATGGATACAATTTTAACGATACTTCCATCCTTTGTTTCCACAGTTGAACATACATCGAGTATATTCGTCAAAGCGCCTTTGGTGACTATAAAATGGGTGCCTCCATGATTAACGGCAATACTCAACCGTTTCCGAAGAAAATCATAAGGAATTTCATCGTGTTTTTGGTATTCCGTAAGATCAATCTTACGATGGTTTAGAATAGCTTCATCGATTGGATTTGTAAAGCCTGTTTCGTAAAAAGCATTGAGATATGCGAACAAAAATACTTTCTCGTTTGCGACTCCATTCACATCAAGTGCTGATTCAACCTGCACGACTCCTTCAGTGAGGGTACCTGTTTTATCGGAACATATTATATTCATGCTACCGAAATTTTCGATAGAAGCAAGCCGTTTAACGATCACTTTCTTTTCGGCCATCTTTTTAGCTCCATGTGCAAGGTTGATGCTAATGATTGCTGGCAATAACTGTGGAGTTAATCCAACAGCAAGTGCTAATGAAAATAGAAAAGAATCCAGAACAGGTCGTGCTAAATAAACATTGATACCAAATATGAGGATTACCAGTATCAATGTGACTTCACCAAGAAAATATCCGAACCTTCGAATGCCATGTTCAAAATCCGTCTCCGGTTCTTTGAATTTTAATCGCTGCGAGACCTTGCCAAATTCAGTGTTTATACCTGTAAGTGTGACTAATGCTTTTGCATTTCCACTTACGATATGCGTACCCATCCAAACTGAATTTGTTCGTTGAGAAAGGGCTGTATTGGCAGGTAATAGCGCAACTGTTTTTTCAACAGGATAGGTCTCACCGGTAAGCATGGCTTCATCAACAAATAGATCTTTCGATTCAAGAAGCAGACAATCTCCCGGAATAATGTCACCTGCACTCAGGATAATGATGTCACCAGGCACAATTTCTTCCACAGAAATTTCTTGTTGTTTGCCATCGCGAAATACGGCTGCTTTTATTTGTACGATGGCAAGCATTTTCGCTATTGCATTGGAAGCACTGTACTCCTGCCAAAAACCAAGAAGTCCGCTTATGACAACGATGGTAAGAATGATAGAAGCATCAACTATGTTATGCAAAAACAAAGATAAGGCCGTTGCAAATATTAGAATGAGAATGATCGGGCTTTTAAATTGGGAAACAAGGAGCGTAAAAACATCCGAGCGTTTTTGAGGTTTCAAACGATTTACACCATAGGTTGTTAGCCTCTTTTCGGCTTCAGGGGTTGTCAGACCGCCAACCATTGTCTGAAGTTTTTGAAGTAATTCTGAGGAGGAGATGCTCCAAAAAAACTGAAAGCCTTGATCCATGATTTATATTATTATTATATGAACTACCAACTATTTAAAGTATTCTCTCATAAAAGTGTGCATTTGGGGTTTATCCATTTTATCAGCATGTATTACTTCAATCTTTATGTTATCAAAGCAATGGTCTGCTTTTATCAAGTTGAATAATTCGTCTTTGGCATCTGTTGGACCAAAAAGAAGTACATCCTTATAGCCTTTAATGATATCGCTTAGTTTTTTGTAATATCTTAATTGTTTATGTTGCTCTTTTGTGTGAATATGTTTTTCACTGTCTCCATGATCTTCTTTCTCCTCATCAGTCGATTCTAATACAACTTTACTTTCTTCAATCATGTCATTTGTTAATGCCATCAAATATGCGTTTGAATGATCCATCCAAATGCCTAATTGTTTTAAGTCTTTCATTTTGAATATGTTTAAATAATTTGTTATAATGAATGTGGAAATTATATCTATCCTTTCTTATGTTTCTGTTTCGTAGAAGCGCAGCCTGTTTTTGAGTGTAATCATTTCATCCTGCAACGAGTTCATCCGCTGTAACAAATGCATGATGGTCTCAATTCCTTCAAGGTTAATATCCAGTTCGTAATAAAAACAAACAAACTGCTCCAATTGTCGAAGCTGTTCTTCATCAATGAATTCTGTTTCACGAATGGTTGTAATTTCTATCAACCCGTTTTTTTGTAGCGAACTGACAAATGAACTCTCAATCTCATGGTTGGAGCAAAACTCCTCGATAGCAATTAAATTGCCAATTCTTTTTGTTTCCATTTTCAAATCAAGATTTAGACAACTCGGCAAATAATTCTTTTTGTTTATCAGTTAAATTTCTTGGAAGTTTAATGATGTAGGTCACAAATAAATCTCCAAATTGCCCTTCGTTTTTATAAATAGGGAATCCTTTCCCTTTTAATTTTATTTTATCTCCATTTTGTGTCTCGGATTTTACTTTCAGTTTGACTTTACCGCTTAAGGTGTCCATTGTAATTTCACCGCCCAAGATAGCTGTGTATAAATCTAAATTGATCGAAACATACAAATCATTTTCCAATCGTTTAAATATTGGATGATTTGCTATTGAAAATGCAATATATAAATCACCATTCGGACCTCCGTTTATACCAGGACCACCATGCCCTATGATTTTAATAGTCTGTCCATTCTCAATTCCGGCAGGAATTGTTATCCTAATATTTTTCCCGTTAACCGTTAGAGTCTGTTTGTGGGTTTTATAAGCATCGATCAGGTCGAGGTGTAATTCCGTCGAGTAATCTTCGCCGCGGTATTTCACTTGTCTGCTTCTGCCTGTACTTGCAGTCCCACCGAACATTGATTCAAAGAAATCGGAAAAATCACCTTCGGACTGTGGCCCTGAAAACCTTGTTCCACGAGCATTTGACGATTGTGTCTGAGCCTGTCTGGCTTTTTCAAATTCTTCGGCATGTTCCCAGTCTTTCCCGTATTGATCATATTTCTTACGTTTCTCAGGATCGCTCAGAACTTCATTGGCTTCATTAATCTGCTGAAAATTCTTTTTTGCATCTTGATCATTTGGATTCAAATCGGGATGATACTTTCTTGCCAATTTTCGGTAAGCATTCTTGATATCTGTTGGCGTTGACGCTTTATCTATACCTAATGTTTTATAATAGTCAATGAATGTCATATTTTATTGCATTGTAGTTGTCAGAATTCATAGTTTGGATAATCGATATATCTTTTTTATCAACCTAGAAAACAAATCCGGTTTGATCTTCATCTCAAAAATTGTATTCCTTATAATCCGAATCTTTTGAACAGATACTTCTTCGGGAAATCAATGCCAAAGGTAACAAGCGCCGATAATCCCAACGCGCTAAGAATCACAACCAGGTTTAGCGAAGGGACAAGGATTCCGAATAAACTGATAAGCGAGATTCCGATTATTGCCGAAGCGCATGATATAAGCAATCCTTTCCCCGGGAGGGAAGACCAGAAATGGTTTCTTTCCCTGACGATTAAAACCCTAAACTGACTATTGAATATGAAACTCAGCATTACGAGTGTGGTTAATGCACTCCATTGTAAATGAAAATAATGAATACCGATCATGATTACAATAATATCTCCCAATACATAGAATAATGCTGGGAAAAGAGAAGCTAAGATTATATTTCGTACGTTCCATTTATTCGGATTACTCGTGCTTTTCACATTGTCGGTTGCCAGAGTCATGCTTACAAAATCATTTGCAAATACAAGCAATACCATTCCAAGCAAAGTCAATAAGATGTTATGCAGCCAGAAGAAACCTATGGAAAGCAAAATAACAAACTCTATCACCTTGACAACTTTATTGATTACCCATGTCAGCATTCGCTGATAGGTTTGTCTGCTTATAGTTACAGCATCGATTATCACACCCACGCCTGATTCTGTTAACACTACACTGGCGGCCGCTTTTGCAACATCGGTTGAATTGCTTACAGCGATGCCCATCTCTGCTTGTTTCAGAGCAGGTGCATCATTCACTCCGTCTCCGGTCATTCCTACAATATGTCCTCCGGATTGCAAAATAGTAACAATCTCATATTTATCTTCAGGGTATATTTCCGCAAATCCATCACACTCACTAATCATCTTCAACTGTTTATCTGCACTTAAATCTTTTATATCCGCCATGCGAATAATTTTATTCCCAATTCCAACCTGATTAGAAATTTCTTTTGCAATGTCAATGCTATCCCCTGTAAGCATCATCGGTTTTATACCAAGATTTCTTGCCTGCTCTATCATACTCTTTGAATCAGATCGGGGTGGATCAGTCATGGGGAGCAATCCTGTAAGCTTAAGTTTGTTTATGTCATCTCCATCCGCCTGCGCAACAGCTATCGTTCTGTAGCCTTTTTTTGAAAATCCGTCAATCGTTTTGTTTACTTCATCCAAGGTTTCTTTATCTAAGTCATGGCACAACGATATGATCATTTGCGCAGCGCCTTTAACGGTTTTGAACTGCTTTCCACCGGTTTCAATAATGGCCTCTGTTCTTTTTACCGATGGATTGAAAGGCGTATAGGAAACTTGTTTGTAATCGTCAAAAATCACTTTCGATTTCTTAGCGAAATCAATAATTGCAAGATCAATCAAGTCCATGCCTTCCGTTTGTGATGTGAGCGCGGCGATCCTCAGCACATCTTCTTTCTTGTATCCTGAAAAGGGTATGCTGTCGACAATCGATAACTTGTTTTGCGTGATCGTACCTGTTTTGTCAAAGCAAATAATATCGATTGAGGCAGCATCTTCCAGTGAATCGAGTTTTGTTACCAGCGCTCCTTTTTTTGCCAGCTCGGTGGCGCCGACAGATTGTACAATTGTAAGTACTGCCGGAAGAGCAGCGGGAATAGCACCCAAAAGCACAATAATAACAAATGTAATAATGATTAAAATGCTGATATGCATCATTATAGCAGATGCTGAGACTAAAATGGATGCAGCGATGCCGAGATAAATCAAATATTTTACCACAGTCATCATCATTTCTTCCTGATGCGACTTTGGCTTAGCGATTTTAACCAACTCAGCTGTCTTGCCAAAAAAAGTGTTTGTGCCGGTGTTAACCACTATGCAAATGGCTTCACCGCGTCTTACTACAGCGCCGGAGTAGATAATATCGGATGGGTGTGTTTCTATGGGTAGGGATTCTCCGGTAAGCGCTGACTGATCAACAGAAAGTTCTCCTGATATGATCTTGGCATCAGCAGGCACGATGTCGCCAAGTTTTATTGAAAGAACATCACCAACTACAATCCCTTTTGCGTCTTCCTCCAACCATTTTTTATTTCGAAACGCTTTTGATTTAATGGCAAGTTTTCCCTTGAGCAATTCCATTATTTTTTGTGAACTGCTTGAGTGTATTTGTCCTATGATGGCGTTTGCCGTAAGTAATGAAAAAATGATGATCCCTTCAAGTGAATGGTTTAAAGCGAAGGAAAGCACCAACGCAATTTCCAACAGCCACGGCATAGGTCCCCAATAACGCAATAGAAATTCGAGAAGGGAATTTTGTTTCTTTTCGACTATTTCATTTGTCCCAAATTTCTCAAGGCGATTCTTCACCTCAGCATTCGAAAGTCCGTCGACTGATGTCTCTAAGAATTTATAGGTATCTTCTAAGGAGATGTTTTTGTATTCAGAGGTTGCTCTAACTTTTAAATCCATTTTGATATCGGCATTGATTACTATGAAGATTCTGATTCCCAAAATTGCCGGAAAATGCAATATGTCAATCTATACAGAAAAGGTCATGTTGGCACAAAGCGCATATACATATTTTTTTTATTGTGGAATTTACTTTTCATTTTCAATTTCTTCTTCTACTTCTTTTGCCCCGTTGGCATAAAATTTTTCTTCATCTGGGGATATCTCCTGAAGTAATCTTAAAAATTCACCTGCATGTACACGTTCCTCATCTGCAATGTCCCTGAGCACATTCACCGCGAGTTTATTGTCAGTTGATTCAGCAAGTTGCATATACATTTGTGTCGCTTCATACTCTGCTGCTACCATAAAACGGATTGCTCTTACGAGCTCCGCATCGGTAAGCTTTCTTTCATTTGCTAACCCTGAAAAAGGTGATCCGAAATCTGGCATAATTTTGTTTTTTTAGTTTACGCTCAATGTTAATTAGTTGTTGTTGTCTTCTTCTCTTTTCTTATATTATCTCACTTAAATGTTTATAATTGGACTTGAAAATTTTAAATACCTCATCAATACGCCCATTTAACATCATTTTTCCCATATAAAAAGCAACACCCTTTATCTGGTCAAACTCTAGTTTGGGAGGCATTGCGAGGGCATTAGGATCAGTTTGAATTGTAATTAAGACGGGTCCATCATGTTGAAAGGCATTCTCTAATACTGTTTTTACCTCTGAGGGATCATTAATTGTAATGCCAAATATTCCCATTGCTTCCACTAACCTTGTAAAGTCAGGATTGAGCATATCTGTTTCAATGTCTGGAATTCCTGCCACTTCCATTTCAAGTTTCACCATTCCTAATGATCGATTATTAAAAAGCACAATCTTCACGGGTAAATTATATTGAACAATTGTCATCAGATCGCCCATCAACATCGACAAACCCCCGTCACCACAGAATGCAATCACTTGTTTCCCAGGGCATGCTAGTGCGGCACCAATGGCCTGAGGCATTGCATTCGCCATAGAACCATGATTGAATGAACCCAACATTTTCCGTTCGCCGGTTCCATCAATATATCGTGCCGCCCACACACAACACATTCCGGTATCTACCGTGAATATAGCATCTTTGGCAGCCAGTTCATTAATTACAGAAGCAACAAATTCAGGATGAATAGCATTTGGTTTTCCTTTATCATTTACATAAATAAGTAAATATTTTTTAACTTCTTGGTAAAACTTCAATTGTTGATCGAGAAAAGTTGTATCTTCTTTCTTTTCTATCAGGGGTAGAAGGGCTTGCAAGCTATCTTTCACATCTCCACAAAGTCCGAGATCAAGTTTGGCTCTTCGCCCGAGGTTTTCCGGTTTAATGTCAATTTGTATGATCTTATTGTGGTTAGGCATGAAGGGTGTATAAGGAAAATCTGTTCCCAATAATAAAAGCAATTCGCATTCATGCATGCTTTGGTAAGCAGAGGGAATTCCCAGCAACCCTGTGAGTCCTACTTCGTATGGATTATCATATTGGATTGCCATCTTTGCCTTGTACGAATATGCTACCGGAGATTTTAATTTCTCGGCAAGCTGAATAATTTCGTCATGCGCCTCATCAGCACCGAGTCCGCAGTAAATTGTAACCTTTTTGTGCGAGTTTAATAGTTCGGCGAGTTGTAAAAGTTCATCATCAGATGGTCTGATAATAGATTTGTTTTTGAATAGCGTAGTGGTCGTTTCGGCTGCTACCGCAGGAAGATTGGTAATATCACCCGGTATTCCAAGAACAGCAACTCCTTTTTTATGTATAGCATGTTGGAGTGCAGCCTGCAACATGCGTGGAAATTGGGTTGGTGTTGTTGCAATCTGATTGTAGCAACTGCAATCATCAAAAAGTTTGATGGTGTTTGTTTCCTGAAAATAATCGGTGCCAAATTCTTTAGTAGGGATGGTAGAAGCAATAGCCAATACGGAAGCTGATGAGCGGTGAGCATCATACAATCCGTTGATGAGATGAACATGCCCGGGTCCACTGCTCCCGGCACAACATGCCAAACCAATTAGCTGAGCTTCTGCTCCTGCTGCAAATGCAGCAGTCTCTTCGTTACGAACATGAATCCATTTGATTTTTCCGTTACGATGTATCGCTTCATTTACATGATTAAGACTATCTCCGGTTACAGCATAAATTCGTTGAATGCCTGCTTCAACCAATGTTTCCACCAGTTGGTCAGATACATTTTTACTCATATGATAGGTTTTAAGTAATACATAATTAACACTATAAAATACATTATTTAACAAATATATTTATTAATCATCGTATGGTTTTTTCTATTTCATTCTTTTAGTTCTTCGACAATCGTTTTGCAAAAAGACGGAAGATCTTTAGGACTCCTACTCGTAATGAGATTGTTGTCCACTACAACTTCTTCATCTTTCCAATCAACTCCCGCATTGATTAAATCTGTTTTAATCGACTTATACGATGTCATTTGTTTTCCTTTTAATAATCCTGTTTCAATTAATATCGAACCGGCATGGCAAATAGCAGCAATCGGTTTCCCCTGTTCAAAAAAATCGGCTACAAATTTTACAACCAATTCATTCATTCGCAATTGATCGGTATTCAACACACCGCCAGGTAATACCAACATGGCATAATTGATTGATGATACGTTGTCAATCGTTTTGTCTACATTAAAATTATCACCCCATTCTGTTTCTTTCCAGCCCTTTATTTTCCCTTCTTTTAATGATATTACATCCACTAAAATTCCTTTACCTTTAAGAACCTTTATTGGCGTCTCAAATTCAGATTGTTCAAAACCATCTGTAGCTATCACAGCCACTCTTTTTTTATTTAATTGCTTTTCCATAATGCTTTTTCTTTATGATTATTTTGTGAACTTATTCTGATTCAGCTTATTCAGCAGCAAATTTGATTAACTCTTTATTAAACTTCTTAGTTTCTTCCAAAAACAAGCTATGTCCACTATTCTCAAAAGCAACGATGTGTGAATTAGAGATTCCGGCTTTCATCTGTTCAGCCAGATCGAACGAACAAATTTTATCTTTTTTGCCATGCATAATCACGGTAGGAATATTTATTTTCGGCAGATCATTTCTCAGGTCTGTATCGCGCAAAGCGATTAAACATTGAGCTGTCGCATAAGAAGAGGCGCTTAAATTGATTGCATTCAGCCAATTGCCTATTCCTTCGTTTAATGCAGTTTCGGTAGCTGAGAAAATCTTTCCAAAATTGGATAAAAGCTTTGGTCGGTCGGTATTATTTAATTCAATTAAATCGTCAACCGCTTTTATTGGCAGATTGTATGGAAAATCCTTACGTTGTGTCCAAATAGGAGCTGCTGCGCCAAACAAAGCCAGTTTAGAAATATGAGTACCATTATCTTGTGCAGTAAAATGAATGGCGATAGATCCACCCATGGAAAATCCACCTAAAACAGCATCTTTTATCTCCAATGTGTCTAAGACCTTTTTTATATCGGCAACATGCACATCGTAATTATATGCTCCATAAGGTTTATTCGATTTTCCAAAACCTCTTAACGTGATTCCTATAACACGAAAATTATTATTAATCAAATAATTGTACTGGTATTCATACATTTCATCACTTAGCGGCCAACCAGGTATTAACACAATTGATCTGCCTTCGCCTGCATCTGTTACATGAAGCCGGACATTGGGTTCAACTTCAATATATTCCGCTCTGGCCATTCCAGTCATTGGGTTATCAAGAAGATTTTTCATACGTTTATTTTTATTTTTCTACACTAAGGATGTATGAAACTCGTCCTGAACGCCGGGACTCGTTTCATTGTTCTAAATTATTAATTGTTGCTGCCTTACTTTGAATGTGTCATTGACTTTTCGTCAATGGTGACACCTAATCCTTTTGCTACTGCAATTCCTAATTGACTATCGGCACGAAAAAAATGACAAAGCTGTCGATGAATAATTTCATCTTTTTTCATTCCGACAATGCCTTTCATTGAACTAACAATATTGCTTACCAGATTAATCCGATCTTGTTCAGTCATTACATTTCGATACAACATGCCAGGCTGCGTAAAATGATCGTCATCATTTTCGTTACGATCGAACCAATCGGCTGTGTTTGATTCTAAAACCATAGGCGGCTCTTTGTAATTTTCATCAGCAACGATTTTGTCAAAACTATTGGGTCGGTAATTTGGATTTGAATTTCCATTATCACCGGTTTGCATAAATCCGTCACGTTGATAATTTGCAACTGTATAAGGACATTGGTTTACCGGAATTTGTTCGTAATTAGCACCTAAACGATAACGCTGCGCATCGGGATAAGAAAGCAAACGTCCTTGCAGCACTTTATCGGGCGAATAACCAATGCCGTCGACAACGTGTGCCGGTGCAAAAGCAGACTGCTCTACATCCCGAAAATAATTTTCGGGAATTTCATTCAGTTCCATGATTCCTACATCTATCAACGGATAATCTTTGTGTTGCCACACTTTGGTGAGATCAAACGGATTCCATTTGAATGTTTTTGCCTGTTCTTCCGTCATCACCTGAATTTTCAACGCCCACTTTGGGAAATCATTTTTAGCAATCGCTGTCACCATATCCCGTTGTGCATGGTCAAGATCGATGCCCTTCATTTCATTGGCTTCTTTCTCCGTAAAGTTTTTAATTCCCTGCATTGTTTTGAAATGAAATTTTACCCAAACCCGTTCGTTATTTTTATTGATAAGCGAAAACGTGTGACTTCCGAAACCATCCATATTACGATAAGAATACGGCGTACCCCGGTCACTCATCAGTATAATTACCTGATGTAATGTTTCGGGATTCAAACTATAGAAATCCCACATCATAGTCGGACTTTTACAGTTAGTCATCGGGTCGCGCTTTTGAGTATGAATGAAGTGCGAGAATTTTTTCGGATCTTTGATAAAGAAAACAGGCGTATTATTGCCCACCAAATCCCAGTTACCATCTTCGGTATAGAATTTGAGTGCAAAACCCCGTGGATCTCTTTCACTGTCGGCTCCTCCTTTTTCACCACCAACAATAGAAAAGCGGGCAAACAATTTTGTTTGCTTGCCAATTTTAGAAAAAATCTTTGCCTTGGTGTATTGGGTGATATCATGCGTCACCGTGAAAATGCCAAATGCTCCTGTCCCTTTGGCATGAACAACTCTCTCAGGAATACGTTCACGGTTGAAATGTGCCATGTCTTCGTGCAGGAAATAGTCTTGCAACAGAACAGGGCCTCGGGCTCCGATTGTCATTGAGTTTTCAAACTCGGAATACGGACGACCGCTTGCTGTGGTGAGTTTTTTCTTTCCCATAATTATAATTGGTTTGATTTATCGGAACAAATTCATCAATTCTTGAACAGCTTTAGCAAATTGATGTCGTAGGTATTGCTTTCCCCTTGAATGAATTTTGTCTTATTCAAATTTGCAAAGCCTTATTTTCCTCTTTAATTCGTACAAACAACATAATCGTATTGAGCAATGTAAAAATAATTGCGGTATAATATAAATGAAATGCCAAAGGAATTACCGCTATTTCAGCAATTACGATTATGTAATTCGGATGTCTAATATAATTGTATGGTCCTTGTTTCAATAAGGGAACATTCGGAATGTGATAAATTTTTGTGTTCCAGAATTTCCCTAACGATAAAATAACCCATACTTTAAATGCAATAAGCGCAAAATATAAAACGATAAAAAAGAGGCTGTAAGACACAATTTGTTGTAAAGAATATTCGAAAATTAGTGAGATGATATATAAAACATGAAGCATTACAATAAATGGATAATGCTTTTTCCCATATTCGACTGCGCCATTTTGCAACAACCATCTCTCATTCCTTTTGGAAAGCAGCAACTCCCCGATTCGCAGTAGAATGATGAATGAAATAAAAAGAATGAAAACCATTTTAGTGTTTGTTCATTCGAAGCAAGGCTATCTCACTCGAAAATCCCGGCCCCATCGATACCATTAATCCGTAACCGTTTTCAAACCCTTCAGAACAAAATCTTTCCAATACATATAAAACGGTCGGGCTTGACATATTCCCATAATCATTCATTAACTCCCGTGTATTTTTCAGAAAATCCCCTTCTACAGCAAGGGCTTCTTCATAGGCTGCTAATACCTTTTTGCCACCTGGATGAAAAATAAAATTCTTTATATCTGCGAGTGTCAATTGGTGTTTTGCTAAAAATGAAGAAACATCGTTCTGAATATTCGTTGAGATGATGGTAGGGATGCTTTTCGAAAACAGGACTTTAAATCCTTTATCGAGAAATTCCCATCCCATCACATCCAATGTATCATAATACAATTTACTTTGTGAGTCTATAAAAGAAATCTCGTTTCTTGTTTTGTTTGCATGATTATCTCCTGTAATAATGCAGGCTGCTGCTCCATCGGCAAATAAAGTGGATCCGATGAAATTACTTTTGCTGTAATCATTTCGTAGAAAAGTCAGAGAACACAGCTCCACCGCTACAAACAATACGACGGCATCGGGATTGGCTTTCGCGAAAATGTTCGCTTTTGAAAAACCGGCGACTCCGCCTGCACAACCCAACCCAAAAATAGGAATACGGCTAATATTCTGGTTCAGTCGCATTTCATTAATGATCAACGCATCTAAACTCGGAGTGGAAAGTCCTGTAGAAGAAATAAAAATCAGATCCGTAATTTCATTCTTTTTGATTTCTGCTAAAGAAAGACATTTTTCAATCGCTTGAATAGAACATTCAAGCGATATCCGAATGTATTCGGCATTCTGTTCCTGAAAAGTATGAGGAACAGAATAGTAATGAAATGGTTTGCAAAAATTACGTGTTTTAATTTCAGTGTTATCAAAAGCGCCCAGCATCTTTTCCACTTGCGAAATAGAAAGTGCAAAAAATTCTCTGGCAAATTGTTTCACTTCTTGTTGATCAACTTTAAAAGGGAAATCAATTTTTGATATGGCTGCTAATGAAGGCATCAGTTTGCCGACCTTTCACTTTGATTGACAAGATAATTTTCCATGCCCATTTGCTTAATCTGCATATGTTGTATCTCTGCCCATTCAACATGACCTTCTTCCATTTTAAGAATCTTGGACAGTAGGTCAGCTGTTCCCTGATCGTCAACTTCACGGGAGAGTTTAATGGCTTCGTTATACGAGTGTATAGCAGCAATCTCATCACTATTGTCGTTACTGATCATTTCTGAAACCGTTTTACCAATTGTTATTTGATTCAGTTTGGATACGGTTGGCGAGCCATCCAGAAAAAGGATCCGCTCAATAAGCCACTCGGCGTGGTGCATTTCATCCAACGCTTGTTTCCGAATAGACTTGTAAAGACTATAGTAACCCCAATTTTCGCACATTTCAGAATGCACCATGTACTGGTTAACGGCAGTGAGTTCATCTGCCAAAAGCGAATTCAAGACTGTAATTAATTTTTCGTTTCCTTTCATAGTTGTATTTTTTATTGATGAATATAAAGGAACTAAGTTAAGAGTCTTGTAGCCGGGAAATATTACATAATTTCTGAAAAAAGTTACATAATTCACACATTTATCCTAAGATCTGGCAGTTGAAAATGGGAAGCGATTAGCTAAAAAATCTCGAAAAGGACCGGTCTATGAAAGAGATAAAAGGAAAGAATATGTATCGGATAATTAGAAAATAAACATTCGCAAGCAATGTGGGCTTATGTAAATATCTCGAAGTGTTATTTATACCAAGCAGCAGTAGAAAGCGAAGAAACGTTAAAATGATGAGAGCAGTGGACGTAGAGTTTCAAGATTATCCCACTAACTGAATATTCCAAATGCAAGACCTTTTGTGTTCTTTGGAATTTATAGCGAATAAAAGTATGTTGTTTACTCCGAAGGATCGGAATCATGACCATCTATCGTGGTAGCTTGGAATCTGTCTAATAGTACGGATGCAAAAAACATTCTTTGCTTGCTAAAGAATGTAATAGCCAAACATGGAAACCCGGGATCATCAATTCAGATCAAAGGAATCAATTTTAATTAGAATGTATTCGAACATGGATAAGAATGACATTATTATCAGCATGAACAGCAGAGGTCGAGCTATGGATAATAATTACATTGAGCTACTTTGGTGAACTGTAAAACGGGATTATTGTAATATTTATCCACTTGCCGATGGAAATGAAGGGTAAAAAAGATTACGTTCGTTTTTTTGATTACTATAAAAACGAAAAGAGACATTAAGTCATTAATCGCATGAAATCACGTTGTATTTCAAATCCAGTGCTCTTTTTAATTTAATAATAGCATGACTATTCACACTCTTATTTAATACTGGTTAGAAATCAGTTTGCCCGATTGAATAATTTTATCATTATCAACCACTTTGTAGAAATAAATTCCTTCATGAAGATTACTTGTATAAAAAGTAGTTAATTGTTGATTTAGAATTGAATTCATCACTTCTGTTCCTATAACATTGAACACCAAAAATTTGTAGTTGTGAGTTTTCGTTACGTCCTTGATGTTAATCGCGATGTATGTGCTGAAAGGATTGGGGGTTACAGTAACTGCATTTTCGGCATTAATAGGAGCAATGCCTGTCCCGACTTGAGGGAAGGGAGTAATGTCTACTGTATTACTTACTAAAGAAATAGCTCCTGAAGTCGAAAGAGCCCTGCCATGAAGAACTGATGTTCCAAATAAGTTGATAGATCCATTAGTAATGACGGTACCCATAAAGGTAGAGCCATCCGCTAAATCGAATTCGCCATCTATTTGCCAATATACTTTAGACGAGGAAGCTAAATTAATCAGCGTAACAGTTGAGTTTGCGTTTACTGAAAAAGCGCCACCTATCCGAATAATAAATAAAGCATTTGAATTACCTTGTCCATCTAATGTTAAATCTCCATCTAAAGTTGAAGCAGCACCAGTGTTGTAAACACCTGGAGTAAGAGTCTGTCCATTTCCTAATCCAATTCCTAAAACAGTACCTCCGGTAAAATCACCATAGGCAGTAGCTACATCAGAAGCTGGTTGCGTTAAAGCAGGGTCTCCTACGGTATAAATAGTTCCCGTTACGATTCCTGAACCAGGCAATCCGGTAGGAGTAACAGTAAAACTACCAATATTGCCGGTTATGGTGGGTGTTCCTGTTGCAGTTAATGTCCCCGCAGCAGTAAAAAGCGCAAAGGTAGAGGTCATGCCTAACACAGGCGCTGTTTGACCAGAACTTAAAGTTGACACTAAAAAAAGCAGAATCGCTGTGAATGTACTCAGTAGATTTGTTTTCATATTCTTTTGATTTTATGTTTTAAATAAATTCTATATCAATATAAAGATAGATAGTTGAATTTCTAAAAGTGTTACATAATTATTGGAATAAGTTACATAATTCACACATTTTGGTGTATGTATTCATCCGTCCTCATTCTATTTTATGGGATGCTTGACTTATTTAGGAGGTTCTTTCCTTAGGTTTGTTTGTGGTCTTGTCCTGTTTTGTTGCTGAATCTTTCCATTATTATGGGATTGATTTGTTTGTTGATGTTGAGAAGGACTCATGCTATTTGGATTTGCCTGCTTTGAAATTTTCTGTTGCTGAATTTTATTATTGTTGTTCTGTGATTGTACATTCTGTGGTTGATGTCCAAGTCTATTATTTCTGGATTGATTTGTTTGCTGACGTTGCGAAGGCTTTGCCATGCTATTCGCATTTACCGGCTTTGAAGCTTTCTGTTGCTGAATCTTATTATTGTTGTTATGTGATGATATGTTCTGCGGTTGATTTGTCGCAATTCTTTCTGAAGGTATTTTTACATCCTTCAAATTAGTCATTTTCGATGGAGTGGGGTCCTGAACTTGATCCTTGTTTTTTGTTACTATTGGTCTGTATATTCTTAACTGGCCATTACTTAGGATTTGCCCCTGTTTATTATTATTTCGAATGACAATTGGAGTGATTGTCTTGCCGGTAGCTTTTTGTACGTCTTCTCTTGCTGGGCCTGAGACATAAGTGGCATGTCGCTTATTATCAGTATATGTTTTATTAATCAACGTGGAATTTTGCATAATTCGCTCTTGATCAGCTCTTTTGACATAATAGCGATTGATATTCGATCTTCCTATATCTCTTCTTCTTACGAACATCCAGTGGTCGTTGTAACTATTAGTTCCATTTCCATAACTTGCATTGATGCTTACACCAGGTGCCATTGGCGCCCATCCATAATAATCATTAGCACTTCTCCAGGATACCCACGAAGGTCCCCATTCGGTATCGGGTACCCAGAACCAAGCTAAAGAATTATCATAACCCCAGCGGCCATAATGAAAAGGTGCCCAGCCCCAAGCGTAATCTGACACCCATGTCCACCCATAGTTCGTCAAAACCCAATGACCATCTGTTGAATATGGAACAAAGTCAGATCCGACATTTGGAACCCATACATCACCATAATTGAGATAGTCAACCCATTGACCGTATGGACTTAGTTGGTTATAGAAAACCTGAAAACTGACCTGAGATGATTGTGCTGATACTTGTTTGGAAAATATCACAGAAGATATAACCATAACAAATAACACTGCGGTTATGCTACGATTTGCTTTCATATGCTTGTTGTATTTTTATTGATATTCGGTATTGATTCTAACGTCATTTTTTAGAAAATAGCTATTAATTAGTAGTAGAAAATAAATAGTATCGTAACCCTTCATAGTTGAAATCGGTAAAGTCTCACATAAACGAACGAATCCATTTCTCTTCTCCTTTGGAGAAGGTGCCCGAAGGGCGGATGAGGTCAGGAGAGGGGACCAATGATTAGCGACCGAAGGGAGATAATTAGGGAGAGGTCAAAATTCAAAACACGACATTATATTGTTCATATTAATTATTTATGTTGCTGAATTATTTCCTAGGACTGAATGTGCAGAGCATCCATTACCTAAGACATTATTTATGAATGCGTAACAAAATAAAAGCAGAGGTCACAAAAGAGACCTCTGCTTAAAGTAGATGAAATCAATTAGAAGATGCAGATTGGGGAACGATATCTATGATAACCGTACGGTTATAAAAGCGTCCCTCTGGAAATTTATTTTCAAACGGAGCTGTGCTCTGATCTTCACCGAAACCAAATACTTTAAAGTTAACATCATTTCTATGAGCTTTTGAAAGTGCTTTGCTAATAATATTTTTAACCTCATTAGCCCTTGCCAATGACAATTGTCGGTTATACGTTGAATCACCAATGATGTCGGTATGTCCATGAATAATAACTGACGCATTCTTCGGAATCTTTGGTGTTACAATATCTGTAAGATATCTTTTGTACATGCCAATAGCCGTTGATTTATTGAATTCAAACACAATGCAGAATCTCATTCCCTTTTCTGTTGTGGGAGGAGTCCAAAGTACCATGTGAACGGCAGTTTCCTCTCTAATTGTCTTTCCATTCATTGTTTTTCCAATCATCGTCACATTGTAGTTTCCTTCAGGACGACTACCTAAAATATCTTTTCCCGGAAGACTCACTTGGTTCGTTGAAAAAGGGCCATAATATTGCACATTTCCTTGTTCATCCCTTATTTCCATCGACCATGACGAAAATGCTTCTTTAGCTCCCTTGGCGTTAAAAGTAACATAGCTGTCAAATGGTGCTTCCTGCAAGACAGTCATTTCTACCGGTTTCAATGGGGCGTTGGGCCCGTTTTGATACTCCATCAGTAATGCCGGTGAATTGCTTTCAATAGAAACTCTTCGATCTTCCTGACGAAGGAGAACTAAATCGATGGTGCCACCCGGCTGTTCAGATGCCACTTTAGGATTCGTCTGTCCTTCGGCACGGATTCTGGAAGGATTAATACCAAAGACATTTACCAAATATTGTTTGACCGATTTTGCCATATCAAGAGCATTTTCAGGCCCTTTTTCCGACGATCCTACCAAGATAATTGTTGCCGAAGGATTCTTCACCATACGATCTCCTAAAATGTTCAGTATATTATAATAGACAGCCAATTGATGTCCAGAACGACCTGTCAGATTTCCTGAAGTGAACGTTTCCGGTTGATCAGCTTTGAAGCTTGACACCTGATCTTTTGTAAGCAACGTGTATCGTGACGGTATCTCCGTCGATCCTAAATCAAAAAATACATCGTTAAGAACGGGGAATGTTTCAATTACCCTACGTTCTGTAGGTATGTTTTTTGGAGAGTTAACAGAAAACGTAACGTCAGGCTCAATTACGGCAGCAATTACTGTAGGTAATACTTCTTTCACGGGCACTACCATTTTATGTCCGCTTCCAAACTTAAAGGCTGCACCAAATCTTAGCGTGGTTATATTCCATGTTTCTATTGAACGTGGATCCTGCCCATAATAGGGTTGAAAAGCTACAAAAGGAGAAATTACGAATTGTGTCCGCTTGCCTTGTGCAGTAAGATGAATATCATATCCCGCTCCGATTTGCATTGAGATGAGGTTTTGTTTTATATTACTAAAATTATCTTTTACTGCAGAAGGTTCCACTTGCGTAGGATAAGCGGGATTGGTACCTTGTTGGTAAGTAAATGCCTTAGATACATTGAAAGCAAAGCGTGGACCAGCGTACAAATAAAAATCAGGTCCGAACGGGGCGATACGCAAACTTGGTTCTATGGTAATATAACTGAGATTCGTGTATAAATCGGCAGGACAATTACAAGGAGTCGTTACCCTTGAGAATCCTCCTCTACGACTGTCATAACCAGCTTGTAACATGACACCCAAAAATGAACTGGCAGGACGAAATTCGATAAGGGGAGCAAGAAAAAGTCCCACCCCGTTTCCATTATGAAAAGTAGTCGGAGCCATATCGGTTGAATTCAATTGTTGTGTAGAACCACGATAGAAATTGATATTTCCACCTGCAGCAATACCAAAATACCATGAGGGTTTTGAGTATTGAATGGAATCTTGCGCCTGAAGAGGCAATTGCATACCTGTTAAAATAAAAGTGCTTGCAATAAAGCTTTTAATAATCAGGCTATAATGGGACCATGTCATGCGTGATCCCTTTTCAACATTAGGTTTAGCTTTCATACGAATGTATTTTGTTTATTGTAGGATGTATGGAACTCGCTTGCAAATTCATCGTCTTGCGAATCGTTGATACTTGCTCGTTTCATATACTGTATTATTTATTGATTATGTTTGTAACGGATAATTTCAGAGCTTCCTCCCTTGCAACCATTCTGTTCATAGAAGTTGCACCTGAATTCATCATTATGAATGTTTTACTACCACTCTTAATCTAATTATGGTGTGGGTATGTTAATCGTTGTATTTACCATAGTTACTGATGCAATCAGAGAAATCGCTCTGCCATTCAATACAGTTTGCGCAGCAACACCGGCAGTAGAGAATGTGACACCGGAATACGCGATGATAGTCCCTACCATGGTACCGCCACCAGCTCCGTTAATCGTTGCTGCACTGCCAACATACCAAAATACATTTTGAGGCAGGCCTCCGTTTATCATTTTTACACTACGTGCACCTGCTGTTCCTGCAATACCCACTGTTAATCCAGCGGCTGTTTGGAATATCCATACTGCATTCGGATCACCCTGTGCATCCAAGGTAAGATCACCATTTGAAATATTAAAAGTACCGCTTGCAGATTTATAAACACCAGGAGCTAAGGTTAATCCGCCTAATTCTCCGTTACCCGGATCAATACCTCCTGGTTTTGAAGCGGGAGAAATGCTATTATAAGCAATGGTAGCGTCATTTAAAGCATTTTGTGCAATAGTCTGTGAAGTTGCAGTCCCGGGAGCAGGAGGAGCTGTGAATATTCCTCCGGTTACATCGCCGACATTAAGCGGTGTTTCTGTGTAAACATCACCAGTAAGTCCATCATGAAATCCTGTTACTTTAGTGGATACCGCAGTTGTAGCGATAGCACCATTAATTACGGTATTTAATCCCTGATTGGTTATTCCTGCTGTTCCGCCAAAAGCACCGAAATTAGCAGCACTACCTAAAACAGGTAAGTTGGCATTGTTGGCTGTTGTAAAGCTCCAGACGTAATTGCCTGCAAGTGCTGTTCCTGCTACATTTTTAGCTCCGGTAGTAATGGTAGCCGTATAAACAGTGCTTGCCAAAAGATTACTGGAAGGTGTAAATGAAGCCGTCGAACCACTATATGAAACTGCTCCTGATACTGCCGTTGTCCCCTGTTTCAGGGTGAAAGTTGACGTAGTGATCGTTGTCTGATCCATCGGCACACTAAAGGTGGCTGCAATCACTTTATTCACAGCTACCCCCGTCGCATTACTTGTCGGGTCGGTAGAAATCACCGTAGGAGCTATATTTGATCCAGTTGTAAAGTTCCAGACATGGTTACTTGCTAAAGCTGTTCCTTGTAAATTTTTAGCTCCGGTAGTGATGGTACCCGTATAAACCGTGTTGACTGTAAAAGGATTCGTAGGCGTAAAGGTTGCCGTAGAACCATTGTAAGCAACGGTTCCTGCGATTAACGTTGTTCCTTGTTTAACGGTAAACGTTGTCGTTGTAATTGTTACCGGATTCATAAGAACACTAAAGGTGGCAGCGACTACTTTATTCAGAGCAACACCTGTAGCATTACTGCTCGGGTCGGTTGAAATGACCGTTGGAGACGCATCGGTAGTAAAAGTCCACACATAGTTGTTTTGCAGTCCATACCCTAACAGATTTTTAGCTCCGGTGGTGATAGTACCCGTATAAACCGTGTTCGGTGTAAGAGCAGTGGTAGGTGTGAAGGTTACTGTTGAATCGACATACGCAACTGTCCCTGCAATTGTCGTTGTTCCTTGTGTTAAGGTAACGGTTGTCGCGGTGATCGTGGTCGGATCCATTTTCATGTTAAACGTTGCCGCTACGACTTTATTGAGCGACACGAAGGTTGCCAAATTGAATGGATCAGTACTAATGACCGTTGGATATGCAATAGCGCCCGTACTAAATGTCCACACAAAATCAGTTTGTATGGCATTGCCCATCATATCCTTTGCTGATGTAGTAATCTTACCCGTAAAGGTAGTATTGGGGTCAAGTTTACTGGAAGGTGTAAAGGTTGCGGTTGTTCCGCTATACGTGACAATTCCCGCAACTGGTGTTGATCCTTCTAGCACAATAAAAGATGGGTCTGTTATTGTTGAAGGATTCATTTGTTCGTTAAAGGTTGCTGTAATCACCTCTGCAAGGGGTACATTGAGAGCTCCGTTTATAGGGCTTGTGGATACAACAAGCGGACATACGCCGACAACTCCGACGAAGTCGTCTTTCTTGCACCCCGCCAATAATACAATCGATAGGATTGCAATGGCTGTTAGTAGTTTTTTCTTTTTCATACTTTTGACTTTAATTAAAAATAAAATTCCATGCTACAAAGATGGGTACTTGGACAAAGGGAAGTCTTACACAATTTCAGAAAAGAATTGCAACATTCACACATTTTTCCGATATCACTTTTTTATTGCGAGGTAAGAGTGATATATGTTATCTGATCAAATATTCATAAATAGCCTCTAAATCAACAAAGAGCGTTGCCCGCTTATTCGCAGACAACGCTCTTTGCTGAAGTAATGAAAAATTGCCCTCTTCTCAGAAAGGGCATTAACATTTACATCCTATCCATATACCAATTCAACTCTTTCTCTATTTTTTTATATTGGAAAATAGTTGTGATGATTTTTTGTAAACGTACAAAAGCCGTCTCGCTTTTCACTACATAATCAAAAGCTTTATGATGCATGCAATCTACAGCTATTTCAATTTTATCTTGACCGGATAGTATCACCACAGGAATATCGGGATTGAAAGTTTTAATTTCATCCAATGTTTTAATTCCGTTCATGGCATTTTTATCGCAGTTATCAAGCAGATAATCCAAGATGATTACATCGGGATTGTGCGAAATATTCTCCATGCAAAGCTCGCCTGTTGCATATGTTTCAATTTCAAAATCAACGTGTTGAAGGAACTCAATTTCTAATGTTTTTAAGAACAAAGCATCGTCATCAACAAGGAAAAGTTGTATCTTATCTTGTTTTTTCATCTGTAGTGATTTAAGCGTTCCCCATTTTTATTTTGTTCAACTCTACTTCCAGTTCCCCACAAGCTTGCATACAAACATCTCCCAATTCCAACACCAGATCTTTCATATTATCTGTCTGTTGTTGCACGTTTGAAAAGTCCTGAATTCGTTTTGCCATGTTTTCAAAATTCAAACTCATCCCCATGATCGAAAATGAAGGAATCATTTTATGTACAGCCGAATGCAAAGCAAGCCAATCTTTATCCCGAAAACTTTGTTTCATGGAGGCAACTAATGGTGGCGTTTGTTCTAAATAGAGAGAAATCATTTCCGTCATCAATTTAGAATTCGATTTTGTAAGGAGCATTAAATGGTCAAGGTTAGTATATTTTATTTTTTTTATCTCCGCCTGTTCATTCTCCTTTTGAGTGAAATGTTTTACGAGGGCTGGATTCTTTGCTAATCCAACAATTTTATTGTACAATATTCTTTCGTCAACGGGCTTTGCGATATAATCATTCATTCCGACTGCTTTACATTTTGTTAAGTCAACAGTGGTAACATCGGCAGTCAAAGCAATGATGGGAATATTGGAGTTCATCGTGTTACGAATATAATCCGTTGTTTCAAACCCATTCATTACAGGCATTTGCAAATCCATCAAAATAATGTCGTACGATTCAGATTTTAAGAAGTCGATAGCGATCTTCCCGTTGGAGGCAATATCAAGTTCAAATCCGAACTCATCCAGAATGGTTTTCATCAGTAACTGATTGAGTGGAATATCTTCTACCACCAATACTTTGATGTCTATTATTTCTGTATCTTCTTCTTCAATTTTTGCTTCGGATTCAACTTCAGCGATCGTTTTCTGAAAACTCAATATGAAACTAAAAGTAGATCCTTTATTCACTACACTTTTAACCCGGACACTTCCACCTTGCGATTCAACTAATTGTTTCACAATAGCAAGTCCTAATCCCGTTCCGCCATATAACCTTGAAGTATCACTTGATGCCTGCTGAAAATTTTCGAAAATGGTTGCTATTTTATCTTCGGCTATCCCTATTCCGGTATCTGAAACGGAAAACTCAAGAGTTACTTTCTCTTCATCCTCAGCTAATAAATGAACGCTTACAGTAATGCTTCCTTTTGCTGTAAATTTTACCGCGTTGCTCATCAGATTAAGGATAATTTGGTGCAAACGCACCGAATCGCCCAACAACACCTCAGGAATTTCTTTGCCATAATCTTTGATCAATGCTATATTCTTTTCTCGAATTTTTGTTTCAAACAAATGAAGCATGGCGGAGATGGATGAGAATAATTTGAAAGGAGTTTGCTCAAATATCATTTTTCCTGCATCTACTTTTGCCAAATCGAGGATGTCGTTAATAAGTACAATTAATGAATTACCACTCAGTTTTATGGCTTCCAAATATTCTTGCTGTTTAGTTGATAAATTTGTTTTCAACAGCACTTTTGTGAATCCGATGATCGCATTCATAGGTGTGCGAATCTCATGGCTCATATTGGACAAAAATTGCTGTTTTGCTTTTAATGCATTTTCGGCTGTTCGTGTAGCATTTTCGGCTTTTATTTTTGCCTTTTCGGCAATTTCAGTTGCCATCTCGGCAAACACTTTTGCTTCGATCAATTCTGACTCAATTCTTTTCTGATCGGTAACATCTCTGGCTACTATAACAATTCCCAGCACATTCCCTTCGTCATCTTTGTAAACTGATCCATTGAATAATACATCGGTTAACTTGCCATCCTTATGGCGAAGCGTGAGAGGTGAATCGGCAACAGATCCTTTAGCAAACACTTCCTTATATACATCACGTGCTTTTTGTGGCTCTGTAAAATAGTCGAAAAAATCTGTGTCAATAAGGCTTTCACGAGTCATGCCGGTTATATTCACCAAAGCCTCATTCATATCCGTAATCTTACCTTCGGTGTTGATGGTAACCAACGGGTCAAGGCTTGCTTCAATAAGGCTGAGCGAATAGTTGGAAAGTAATTTTTGCGCAGTGGCATCTCTGGCAACAATGACTATTCCCAGTACATTCCCTTCATCATCTTTATAAACGGACCCATTAAATAATACATCGGTTAACTTTCCGTTTTGATGACGAAGCGTCAGGGGAGAATCGGCAACAGATCCTTTAGCAAACACTTCCTGATATACTTCATTCGCTTTTTGTGGCTCGGTAAAATAATCACAGAAGGCAGTGCCGATAAGTTTGTCGCGAGGAATTCCCGTAATGGTCGTTGAAGCCTCATTCATATCGGTAATTTTACCTTCATTGTTGACAGTAACTAACGGATCTAAACTGGCCTCAATCAAACTTCTATTGTATTGAGATCCCTTCATTTTTGCTCCCTTCATTTTATTTGGTTATGTGCCTTCGTTAATTCAAACTCTTATTTTGCTCATTCCCGATATCTTCTATCGGAGTTCGCTTTTTTACCTTCAATTGTTTGAAATGTGAAGGTGTGAGTCCCGTGACTTTTTTAAATTGATTGGACATGTGTGCAACACTACTGTAATTCATCTTCCATGCAATTTCTGAAATGTTCAATTCATCATAAATAATCAACTCTTTGATCCGTTCAATTTTATGATTGATAATGAATTTTTCGATTGTCGTTCCTTGTACTTCAGAAAAGAGATTTGACAGATAGGTATAATCGTGATTTAATTTCTCACTCAGAAAATCAGAAAAATTAGTTTTGATCATTTCATCTGAATAATGAACCATATCAATAATCACATTTTTTATTTTCTCTACCAATACAGATCTTTTGTTGTCCATCAATTCGAAGCCAATGTTGAGCAAAGCAAGTCTCAATTGTTCTCGTTGTTCGGGAACGATATTCTCCAATACCTCAACCTCGCCTAAATCAACGACGATGAAATGCAGTCCTAATTTTTTCAACTCTTCTTTTACCGCTATTTTACAACGGTTACTCACCATATATTTGATGTAAAGTTTCATCCGAAAGTAATTTGTTCGGTTAAGATTGGCAGGAACTCATGCCAACATTTCCAAAGGTGATTGTGCTTGACAAACAGGTTCGTTTTAAAATGAATTTTTTACATATAACCAAGCAAAGGTACGCATCTTTGGCACAAAAAGTATTACATACCTCTGTAAATAAGTTACATAATTCACACATTTCTCCCTTGTGAGGAATTAGCCGCCATATGGCCCGATAATGTGTTACTCGATCCTGTTTTTGCTCGATATTGTAATGATCAGGAGGGACGAATCTGACCATTCCCTGTTATCAGCCATTTATAGGTGGTCATTTCATGCAACGCCATTGGTCCGCGGGCGTGTAGTTTTTGTGTGCTGATGCCTATTTCAGCTCCCATGCCAAATTGAGCTCCATCTGTAAATGCCGTTGAACTATTCGCATAAACGCAAGCTGCATCAACCTCTTGTTGGAAACGGGCAATGTGTTGTTCGCTTTCACTGACTATGGCTTCGCTGTGTTTACTGCTGTAACGATCAATGTGCTGCAAAGCTTCGTCTATCGAATCAACGGTCTTGATGGCCATTTTGTAATCTAAAAATTCTGTGCCAAAGGATGCGTTGGTGGCTCTGGCTAACAAATGGTCAGGATAGTTGTCTTTGAGCATATAGAAAGCCGGCTCGTCCGCATAGATAATGACATTCGATGTCGCTAATAATGCTGTCAGCATGGGTAAATCGATCAAACGGCTGCGATGAATGAGAACACAATCCAAGGCATTGCATACGCTGACGCGTCGTGTTTTTGCATTATTGATGATTGCGGCTCCTTTCTTTAAATCACCGTATTCATCAAAATAGGTATGGCAAATTCCGGCACCTGTTTCTATGATAGGCACCCGCGCATTGTTTCGTACAAACTCTATCAACCCCTGACTGCCACGTGGAATGATTAAATCAACCTTACCCACGGCATTGAGTAATTCAAGCGTGGTTTCACGTTCAGGTGGTAATAGGCTGACAATGTTTGGATCGATGTTGAACGAACTCAACACTTCTTGAATAAGTTGTACAATGGTCGTGTTGGAATGATAAGCATCGGTGCTGCCCTTAAGCAAACAGACATTTCCCGATTTCATACACAACGAAAAAACATCAAAACTCACGTTGGGACGAGCTTCGTAAATGATGCCGATAATGCCAAATGGAACACTTAACTTCTTTAGAATCAGATTATTAGGTAATATTTGTTCTAAGAGTATTTCACCGACCGGTGATGCTAACTCTGCAACATGATGCATCTCTTGGGCAATGGAAGCAATTCGTGCTGCAGTAAGTTTAAGACGATCATATTTTGGATCGTTTATATCCATTCTATCCAGATCTTTTTGATTGGCTTCCAGAAGGACATCTGTTTGTTTAACTGTTTGTTCGGCAACTGAAACTAAAACCTGACGTATTCTGTCATCGTCCAGCTGACGTAATTTACTTGTGGCTGTCTTTGCTTGTTCAAGAATCAGAGATAATGCGTTCATGATTTATGATGTTGAAAAAGATGATATAGGTTTATCAGAATAACAATTCCGTTTGCTATGATAACCGGAATGCTTGGCAATAATATGCCATAGACTATAAAAAATGCACAACCGATGCTATTGATGATACGAATGTGATTTACATTTTTGAGAACAAATGACAAAACAATGGTTGCCGATGCAGCATAACCGAGGAGATCTATGCAATTCATAATTTATTGTTATCTTTAGACAAAAAAGGGTGCTAATGTACGGCTTATTCTCTAAAAATCGAACTTAAAGAATGCCAGTCATCTCGATACACGCATTAAGTGAAAAAGTAATGTTTGATTTTGTTCTTTATCTGTTGCATCACAAGTTCTTGTAACCACTTGAGCGTATTGTCGTTCCATCTTTGCGGATGCGTGGTAATCATCACTTTGTCAGGTAATTGTTCAAGCTTGATAGCGTGAATTATTTCATCTGTTGTTTTGAGGTTAAACCGATATGGGGATACTACTTTATCCCTTCGATTGCTTTTTGTGTCGTTCCATCGTCTTCCTGTATCCGTCAAATAGGCTACGTGCTGAAAATCAACATCAAAGTATGGTTCTCCTATGATTCCCCATGTATGATAGTCGAAGGTTTTCCATATATCGCGATTATCATAAGGAGACGTGGGACTTCCATGCATGCTGATGGTTTTGATGGGATAAAATTGTTGAAAGTAATGCAGATGTTCGGCAAATAATTCGATGGCTTTTGCCGGATCACCCTTAGCAAGGGTCAAATCTTCATAATGGTAACCGATCTCATGACCAAGAGAAGCAATGAATTGTATGGCTTCCGGATTGTTGCTTTCGCGCACAATACGAAAATAATAGGTCGCCTGAACGTCCAGCGCATGTTCAATCTTTGCAAAACGGCAAGCGTGTGATGGTCGTGCATCAATGTCGTGGCGCAATATCACAAATCGTCCTTCCTGATCTCCCTGACAGAATGATTCGAAAGTGCGAAAAGCATATCCAGTGTTTTGCAAAGCACGAAGTAACTCGTTATATTTTCTGCAGGTAAAATCCATGTCCTTTTTCAATTATATGTTTCTGACTCATCCATTATTGAAATGAAAGCGGGTAGGCGGGTTGTGTCAGAACCTTACGTTCGCTCTCGGGATAATGTTCAATAAACCATACCAAAAAAGCAGTTACATCAATCTTTTCCGATAAATAGACAGCTCGTTTTGTATACCAGATTGCTTTTAAATTAGGCATTCCAAGTAGTTGGTCGATCGTTTCAATCATTGTTTGAAATTGTTCCGGAGTGAATCCGTAAGCAAGTTTGTAACGATGCTCCAACTCTTCAATAACAGCTAATTGTCCAACTAATGAATTACAGCGAAAAGCGGGTGTTCCCAAAATGGCGGCTTCTGAAGTCATGGTTTGACTATCGCCCACGAAAAGCGTCGCGTAATACAGCAGGTGATGTATCTTGTCGGATGGAATCGTCATTTGGTACGGAGCTAATTCCGGTTCAATGTTACGTTCTGTTGTTATCAATACTTTTCCGTGCCGTTCAAGTCTTTTTACCAACTCAAGCTTTTGCGCTAACGAAAGACCATGAACATTGCTGTCATGATGGGCTTTGAATGCATTGAAACGCATCACAAAAAAAGGTTCCCCCTTCTGCAATCCTATCGTTTCTAAAATAGAAGGATCGGGGGTAAATCGATTGGGATGTAGATATGCCAATTCATGACTGCCTTGATAGAACACTGTAGGCGTTTTTTTTCGATGGCCTTCCAATGGTTTTGGAGACAATACGACATTGGCAAACGGATGCGCAAATCGTACCGTTAAAGGTTCAACAAAATCATCGTCATCATCAAAAAAAAGGGATGAGAACCCGCATATTCGCCCTATTTGTGCTATAGTGACTGATGATCCGGCACCAATAGTAATTTTATACCGGCGGGCTATTCTCGATAACAAGTAGTTGTATTCTATCTGCATCCATGCTTTCCCTATCAGTGAATCGCTTTTCTTTCTGCCAAGGGGTATATAGTCAATGTGTTCTTGTTCTAACAGTTGTTTTGCCGATGGAATATCCTTTACGGTGACAATGACTGTATGCCCGTTAGCTTGAAGTATGCGAATGGCGTTTTTAAATAAATGTACATGACTCGGATGGCAAATGTCAATAAGGATATTCATACTTTTTATCAGGTAATTAGTGTAAATATTGCCATAAACGAAAGGCGGTGCGCATGAGTGTAAAGATAGTGTTATTATGAATGATTTCATAACGTCCGTAATTAACCACGGTTCCTCCAAACCGGAGTTTATAATCACGAACACCGTATGGCACATTTGGTTTGCCTGCTCCGCCGAAATTAAACTGGGTGAAGCCTTCCGCTTTGCTTCTCAAAAAGATTTCCCAAGGAAGTAAATCGTTCGGGCGTACGGTATAAAACTGTTCATGGCTCCCTGCATACCAGTCAAAAATACAGTCTTTGTACGTAAACAAATATCGTGTTCCTATGAGTTGTTGTTGGTAGAAAGCGCCGTAAATCTTTAAACGACCTCTGGGAATTAATAATTCAAAAGCATGTTCAAACAAGGCTTTCTTCGCTAAAGGAAGTTTCTCGCGTTGATAAACCTCCCGGAGTATTTGCCATGATTGCTCTCTCTCTTCTGTATTGACAAGTTCCCGAACTTCTACTTGTTGCTTTTGAGCTTGCCGTATCTTGTTGCGTCGTTTGGGGTGTACCTTCTGCCAAAGCGTTTCTTCCGGCTTTTGTAAATCAATAAGAATATTTAAATGCTCTTCAAAAATCGCGTTGACATGTTGAAATGCTCCCTGAAATGGTGACATGTCAAACTGATTTCGGAATTGCGTATAAATGATACGATGTTTCATAATATCGCAATAGCTTTTAAGAAGTAGATCTGCTACTTGCGGATGCCGGGCATCTATCAGTGGGCCACCTTCTACAATGGCTCTGGAGGTAATATAGCTACACATTCCGCTGTAAACGCTATTGCGGATGGCAACTAACACGCCAACCATCTGTTTGTCTGAATCGAAAGCCGCCACAACGTAGGGAGTATAACCTTTCACCCCACTGTGCAAATCAACGTAGTCCGGCGTTTGAAAGAAATTGGCTTGCGGATGTTCTGCAACAAATGATTCCCATTGCTGCCGATCGATGTCACCGGCAATATTTGTAATAATATAGTGATTCTTATCCGGATTCATTGGCTTATTGTCAATTGATAAATAGCTTTGATGCGCAAAGCAATGGTGTTTGAATCAATGCCTGTTTGTTTGATCTTCTTTCGTCCTTCCGTTCGTTTCCCGGAATGAGAAAAATCGATGGCTGCCTGAATCTTTTGAGCTATATCTGCACTTTCGTCAGAGGCAATATAGCAACCTGCCAGGTTTGCTGTCAATGATGCTACGTCGCCAACATTTGTCGATACAATGGGACAATTGCACGCCATGGCTTCTTTGATGACCTGCGGCGAACCTTCCGTGAAAGAAGTCATCAACGCTACGTCGGCTGCATTGAGCAACAGGTTGATTTCGTTTCTTGTGAAGCCAACCAACGGAATGATGCGGGTGTTTGGCAATAAAGATACGGCTTGTTGTGCCAGATCATAATTCTTTACTTTGTCTTCAGGACTGCCTGTAAAAACAATATACGTATCTTCCTGTTTCCATCCCAACGTTTGTCGTGCAACTTGTTTTTCGATAGGATGAAAAAACGATGTGTCAACACCACATGGAATAACAGAGAACCTCTTTTTGTGACGAACGCTATCGGCTAACCGTTGTGATACGAAAATATTGTAGTGTGACAAGCGTATTGCGATGTTGGAATAGCGTTTGACATTTTGTTCATTGATGTCGCTTCCGTGGTAAGTAGTAACAACCGGTACATGGCGTTGCAGGTTGGCCAATAACCCGGATAATCCATAATGGGCATGAATCACTTCAGGTTCAAAGGTTCTAATGGCTTGTTTCAACAAAGAAAGCGAATGAAGATATCCTTTTATCCCTTTTTGTTCAATAAAGAAATAATCAAGTTCGATGCCTGTTGCGCGAAGGCTTTCGACTTGTTCCGTTATAAATGGTGCTATTTTGCCGTTTGTTTTGCTGCAAACTATCAAAACTTTCATCCCAAGATATTAATTTTTACCCTAAGAACACATTGTTTGCTCTGATTCGGAGCGAAAACATGAATATAATAATAACGCAAAGATAACTATTTCGTGCTGTATAGCATACGATATGAATCCAAATTTTTCTCTCTTTGGTTTTCATATTGTTCATCAAGATCATGCTAGCTATCTTTCCACATATACGATAGATTTGGATCGTATATGAGCCGTATTATAGTCGTATCTGTGTCATTGTTCATGAATATGTATTTTATTCATAATACGGTCATAAAACATAGATAAAATATATTTAAATAAATAAGTTTTATATATGTGTTATGAATGTTTTATATAAGTATTATGTATGTATTATCTTAAAGTAAAATACGGTTGAAAGGCGACTATAAAGCGAATCAGATACGAAGAAAGCAGGGGGCAGCATGTATTTTGAATACATGGAGTATCATGGACAAAACACATTTCAATTTTGTGAGATATGCTTAAGCGTCTTTTTGTGTGTAATCGTCGAATCCGGTTGCAGGCAATCATTTGTTTATTGGCACTAAGTGATTAGCCGTATTTGGGAATTTATTTGTTAAAGGAATTGCTTTTGCTCATCATTGTGAATAAAAATGCATACTTATACCATCTTATTTGTTTATATGCATTAACATTTGAATAAATTGAACTGCGTTTTGTACGATTTGCTTATTATAATGATTTGTTGGATGATGATTTTATGCGTAATTTATTGAAATATAATAAGAAACAGAGGCATCGCGGGGTGTGTTCTTTTTCGATTTCTTATGTGATATATTATTGCTGTATTGATTATCTTTGTATTTTTATTCTCAACAGATCAAGTCTTTTCATAAAAACGTTCCTTTATCAAGCAGGGTTTTTGTATTTTGGCAAAAAATACAGATATTTGTAGCTTCAAAAGGCAAAATAGTAACGATTTGATATATTTGCTATAAAAATAGTGTCAAATGACGAGAATCTGGCAATCGTCGATTTAATCAGAAATTTTTGTCAGTGTGGTTTGTGCAATGGATAGGATTGGAATGTATAACGATAATGGTATGAAACAAGTTAGTAAAAGTCATTTGGTTTTTCCCCCGATGCAGGGTTTGTACGACCCCGCCAATGAAAGAGATGGTTGTGGTGTGGGTTTGGTAGTGAATATTAAAGGCGGCAAATCGCATGATATAGTTGAAAATGGATTGCAAGTGCTCGAGCACATGATGCACCGTGGTGCTGAAGGTGCTGATAATAAAACTGGAGACGGCGCCGGAATTTTAGTTCAAATTCCTCATGAGTTCATTTTGCTGCAAGGAATTCCTGTGCCTGAAAAAGGAAAATACGGTACGGGACTTTGTTTTATGCCTAAAGATGACTTGCAACAAGCGATCTTTTTATCCATCATCAAGAAACATGTACATAAAGAGGGTTTGTCGTTGTTGTCTATTCGTGATGTTCCGGTAGATAGTGATGTTCTGGGAGCTGTTGCCATTGAAGCAGAGCCTGACATCAAACAATTGTTCATTACAGGTTGCGATGATCCCGACGAGCTTGAACGCAAATTGTACATGGTTCGCAAGCGTATTGAGAAAGAATTGTTGCAATCGGATTTGAAAGATAAGGATCAGTGTTATATTGTCAGCTTATCGACCAAGAAGTTGATATACAAAGGAATGTTATCGTCGATTCAATTGCGAAGCTATTTCCCGGATTTGACAAGCCCTTATTTTACCAGTGCTCTTGCATTGGTACACTCACGATTTTCAACCAATACGTTTCCTACATGGTCATTGGCACAACCTTTCCGTTTGCTTGGTCATAATGGTGAAATTAATACCATCCGGGGTAATCGCAGTTGGATGCAATCACGCAAAAGCGTGTTGAATCCCCAACTATTGTGTCCAATCAATGAACTTGACCCGATTGTGCAACCAGGCATGAGCGACAGCGCCACGCTGGATAATGTACTCGAATTCTTTGTGATGAGTGGCATGAGCATTCCTCATGCTTTAGCAATGTTGATTCCGGAAAGTTTTAATGATAAAAATCCGATTTCGGCTGAACTGAAAGCTTTTTACGAATACCACAGTATCTTCATGGAGCCGTGGGATGGTCCTGCAACGTTGATATTTTCGGATGGTCGTTATGCCGGTGGAATGCTTGATCGGAACGGGTTGCGACCGGCACGCTATTTAATCACGAAAAATGATGTGATGGTCATTGCTTCCGAAACGGGTGTTCTTCCTTTTGATGCTTCGCAAATCAGGCAAAAAGGAAGATTGCGACCGGGAAAGATGTTAGTGGTGGACACGGAAAAAGGGGTGGTTCATTCCGATGTTGAATTGAAAGAGCAATTAGCTTCTGCCTATCCTTACAGGGAGTGGCTTGAAAAGAACCGTGTCATTTTAGGAAATCTATCATCAGGCCGGCAAGTAAAGCACAGTGTTGATCAATATGAAATCATGTTACGTGTTTTTGGCTACAACAAGGAAGACATTGAACGTGTTATGATTCCTTTAGGGGTGACTGGCGCCGAGCCGACCAGTTCGATGGGAAATGACATTCCATTAGCCGTGTTGTCGTCGCAACCGCAACGATTGTTTACATATTTCCGTCAACAATTCGCGCAAGTAACGAATCCTGCCATTGACCCTATTCGTGAAGAATTGGTTATGTCAACGATAAATTATATCGGTTCGATTGGTGGAAATATCTTGCAACCATCGCCCGAACATTGTAAAGTGGTTCGTTTACCGGTACCTGTTTTGACCAATACCGAACTGGATATTCTGTGCAATTTAAAATATAAAGGGTTTACTACGAAGTCTCTTCCTATGCTGTTTAATGTAGCAGAAGGAGTTGCCGGTATGGAGGCCGCTATTGATAACCTTTGTAAAAGTGCTGAGAATGCGGTTGACGGAGGATATAATTATGTGATATTGACCGATAAAGGAGTAACTGCCGAAAAAGCGCCTATTCCTTCCTTACTGGCATTATCTGCGGTACACAATTATCTGAATGACAAATGTAAACGTGCACAGATTGCATTAATTGTTGAAACAGCAGAAGCTTACGAAACCATGCATATCGCGCTTTTGATTGGGTTCGGAGCAAGTGGCGTCAATCCATACATGGCATTTGCGGTGCTCAATGACCTGGTATCGCACAAAGAGATTCAGCTTGATTTTGATACTGCTGAAAAGCATTATCTCAAAGCTATTCACAAAGGATTGCTTAAGATTATGTCAAAAATGGGTATCTCAACCATCAAGAGCTATAATGGCGCAAAGATATTTGAAGCGTTAGGATTGTCGAATGCGTTCCTCGAAAAATATTTTAGCGGAATGCGTTCCAAAATTGAAGGAGCCGACCTGTCCGATATTACCGAAGAAGTTATTAATGCTCATCGCAGAGGATTTGAAATGGATCCGAATGACAAAATATTGGACGGTTATGGCAATTACGCTTTTCGTGTCACGGGCGAAGTGCATGCATGGAATCCGGAAACTATCTCCAAGTTGCAACTGGCTACCAGGTTAGGAAGTTACAAGAAATTTAAGGAATACACCCAATTAGTGGATGGAAAAGAACATCCGATCTTTTTGCGCGATTTGATGACGTACAAACGGAATCCGATCGATATTTCGTTGGTTGAACCGGCCAGCAGCATTATGCAACGTTTTGTGACCGGAGCCATGTCTTTTGGATCAATCAGCCGCGAAGCGCACGAAGCGTTGGCACTTGCCATGAATACGATCGGAGGGAAGAGCAATACGGGTGAAGGAGGCGAAGATCCTGTACGCTTCAAGACCCGTCCTGACGGAACTTCTGCCCGGAGCGCCATTAAACAGGTGGCATCAGGTCGCTTTGGCGTCACGACACATTATTTAGTAAATGCTGACGAGATTCAGATAAAGGTTGCACAAGGAGCTAAACCAGGGGAAGGCGGTCAACTACCCGGATTTAAAGTGGATGAGATGATTGCTAAAACAAGGCATTCCATACCGGGCATCTCGCTTATTTCACCTCCACCGCACCATGATATTTATTCCATTGAGGATTTGGCGCAACTTATTTTCGATTTGAAGAATGTCAACCCACATGCACGGGTCAGTGTGAAGTTAGTTGCAGAATCAGGCGTGGGAACCATTGCTGCAGGCGTTGTGAAAGCCAAAGCCGATATGATTTTGATCAGCGGTTGCGAGGGTGGCACAGGCGCAAGCCCGATGAGTTCCATCCGTCATGCCGGTTTACCTGCCGAGTTGGGTCTTGCTGAAACGCAGCAAACCCTTGTTTTGAATAATTTGCGTGGCAACATCCGTTTACAAACGGATGGACAAATTAAAACAGGACGCGACATAGTGATGATGGCATTGTTGGGTGCAGAGGAGTTTGGATTTGCTACCAGTGCGTTGATTGTTTTAGGGTGTGTTTTAATGCGCAAATGTCATTTGAATACATGCCCGATGGGCGTTGCCACACAAGATGAAAAGCTGCGTGAACATTTCGTGGGTCGTTATGAATATTTGGTCAACTTCTTCAAATTCTTAGCCGAAGAAGTGCGTGAACATTTGGCAGAGTTGGGCTTTACGAAATTGGATGATATCATTGGACGCGCTGATTTGATTGAGGCAAAATCATATCCTAAAAATACAAAGATCGGTAAAATAGATTTGTCACAGATTATTTATCGTCCGACTGAAGCAAATCGATATGCAGTCAGGAAGTCAGTGGATCAAAAACATAAGATTAATGACGTTCTTGATTTACAACTAATCAAGGCAGTAAAACAGGCTATTGAGTCTTCGATACCGGTGCAGTTGCAATATCCGATTCACAATACCGATCGTGCTGTAGGCGCGATGTTGTCGGGAAAGATTGCCGAACATTTTGGTGAAGAGGGTTTGCCGGATGGACTTATTACGATTCATTTCACCGGATCAGCAGGACAGAGTTTTGGTGCTTTTCTGGTAAACGGAGTTACATTCCGTCTTGAAGGAGATTCCAATGACTATTTAGGAAAGGGTTTGTCAGGCGGGCGTATCATTGTGGTGCCACCGGTTGGAACTACCTTTAAGTCGAACGAAAATATCATTGCCGGCAATACGTTGCTTTATGGAGCCACCAGTGGTGAAGTTTATATCAGCGGGCAGGTGGGCGAACGGTTTTGCGTGCGTAATAGTGGTGCTGTTGCAGTGGTTGAGGGCGCCGGAGATCATTGCTGTGAATACATGACAGGTGGCCGCACCGTCGTGTTGGGTTCCGTGGGACGTAATTTTGCCGCCGGTATGAGCGGCGGAATTGCTTATGTATGGGATCCTGAAAGTAACTTCGATTATTTCTGCAATATGGAAATGGTAGAATTATCGTTGGTAGAAGATGTGATTGACATAAAAGAATTGAATGAATTGATCGAAAATCATGTACGTTACACTGGTAGCGCTATTGGTAAAGAACTATTGGCCGATTGGGAGCATGCCGCTTCGCAATTTATTAAAGTGATGCCGATTGAATATAAAAAAGTGCTTCATGCTCAACATCTTGTTGCTTTGGAAGCAAAGATTGCCAACGTGGAGCGTGATTATTAAATAACTTTCTGATTGTCTTGTGTAACGTGACGAAAAGGGAATTTGAAACTTCAAAAATAAGGAGATAAAAGATATGGGAAATCCAAAAGCATTTATGACCATCAAGCGCAAAGAAGCAGGTTATCGTCCTGTTGATGAACGTGTATATGATTTCTCGGAAGTGGAGCAGACGCTTAACATCGAAGATCGTAAACTGCAAGCATCGCGCTGCATGGATTGTGGTGTGCCATTTTGTCACTGGGCTTGTCCGTTAGGAAATAAGATGCCCGAATGGCAAGATCTGGCTTACAAAGGGAAATGGTTTGCAGCCTATCAGGTGTTGTCGACAACCAATGACTTTCCTGAGTTTACAGGAAGAATTTGTCCTGCACCTTGTGAGAAGTCATGTGTGTTGAAATTACACGAACAACCGGTAACTATACGCGAAAATGAAGCAGCTGTCGCTGAAAGGGCTTTTATAGAAGGTTCAATTGCGCCCGTAATACCTTCAGTTCGTACCGGGAAAACAATAGCAATCATCGGATCGGGACCTTCCGGTTTGGCGTGCGCTAATCGCTTGAATCGTAAGGGGCATTCTGTAACGGTGTTTGAAAAGGATAAGGCTATCGGCGGTTTGTTACGCTTCGGTATTCCTGATTTTAAATTGCATAAACAAGTCATCGATCGTCGTTTGGAATTAATGGAAGCGGAAGGAGTGACCTTCAAAACTTCCGTTCATGTGGGTGTCGATGTGCCTGCAAAAGACTTTCTCAACGAATTCGATGCAGTATGTGTAGCAATCGGATCAGGTGTTCCACGCGATTTGAAAGTGCCGGGTCGTGACTTGCAGGGAATCCATTTTGCTTTGGAGTTTTTGCGGCTTCAAAATCGTCTGAAAGCCGGAGAAGAGTTGGATGAGTCGGTGATGATTTCTGCGAAAGGTAAGCACGTGCTGGTAATTGGTGGTGGTGATACCGGTTCTGACTGCGTAGGAACCTCCATTCGTCAAAAAGCTGTGGATGTTACCCAAATTGAGATATTGCCCAAACCTCCTGAAAATAAAAATCCAGACACTCCCTGGCCACTTTATCCTATGGTATTAAAAACTTCGTCATCGCACCAAGAGGGTTGTGAGCGTCGCTGGAATCTGGATACCGTACGATTTATAGGAGAAAACGGCCATGTGGTCGGTGCAGAAATTGAAGAGGTTGAATGGAAGAAAGATGCAACAGGACGTATGAATCTTACGCGTACAGGTAAAACAGAGGTTATCGAAGCCGATTTGGTTTTGTTATCGATGGGATTTGTGAATCCGGTTTACGATGGTCTTGTGCAAGAACTTGGATTAGAATTAAATCAACGAAAAAATATATCGGTTGATAACAATCATCGAACAAATCAGAACAAGGTGTTTGCTGTTGGCGATGCAGCATTGGGTGCTTCGTTAGTAGTTCGGGCTATGGCCTCAGGTCGCGATGCTGCCATTGATATTGATCATTTTCTGAAAGGATAATCTGTTTTCCGGAAAAGTAATAGAGAATAATTCAAGTAATTAGTTTTTAAGTAATGGGAATCAATCATTCCAATCTTTTTTATCAACAATTCAAACAACGTTTGGACGATGTGCGTGCAACCTTGCAAAGGCCATTAACGTTGGCCGAAAAGATTTTATATGTACATCTTTCCATAAATGAAGGGTCACAGTGTAGACGCGGCGTTGACTATGCAACTTTTTCTCCTGATCGTGTGGCTATGCAGGATGCAACAGCTCAAATGGCTTTGTTGCAATTTATGAATGCAGGAAAAAGTCGCACTTCAGTACCTTCTTCGGTGCATTGTGATCACCTGATTACTGCCAAGGCAGGAGCATCGGTAGATTTGCAACAGGCATTGAATAGTAATGATGAGGTGTATGATTTTCTATTGCATGTTTGTCAGAAGTACGGAATTGATTTTTGGCAACCCGGAGCGGGAATTATTCATCAGGTGGTATTAGAAAATTATGCCATGCCCGGAGCAATGATGGTAGGAACGGATTCACATACTCCCAATGCAGGGGGGATAGGTATGATTGCCATCGGAGTGGGTGGTGCTGATGCTGTTGATGTGATGGCAGGATTGCCGTGGGAATTAAAAATGCCAAAAATTATTGGTGTAAAACTCATTGGAAGACTAAACGGGTGGGCTTCACCCAAAGATATAATATTGAAATTGGCCGGCATTCTCACTGTGAAAGGAGCAACGAATGCCATTCTGGAATATTTTGGTGATGGAATCGCTTCTCTTTCCACAACAGGCAGGGCTACTATTTGCAACATGGGTGCTGAAGTAGGTGCAACAACGTCTATTTTTCCATTTGACGAAAAAACGGCTGTTTTTTTGAAAGCTACACAACGAAAAGATATTGCTGAGGCTGCTCAAACTATAGCTTTTGAATTAAAAGCCGATGAAGTTGTTGAACAATCGCCTGAACAGTATTATGATCAAGTGATTGAGATTGATTTGAATAAATTGGAGCCTTATATTAATGGGCCTTTTACCCCCGATGCAGCACATCCGGTTTCGGAATTTGTCCGTATAGTAAAAGAACTTGGATATCCTGAAAAAGTGGAGGTCGGATTGATCGGATCATGTACCAACTCTTCGTATGAAGATTTATCGCGGGCTGCTTCCGTTGCTCAACAAGCCTTAAAAGAAGGAATTGAAATAACGACTCAATTTATTGTTTCACCAGGGTCAGAGCAAGTGCGTGCTACTGCCGAACGGGATGGATTGCTGGAACCTTTCAAGCATTTTGGCGGCGTTATCATGGCAAATGCGTGCGGACCATGCATCGGGCAATGGAAAAGACAAACCGATGAGCCCGAGAAAAAGAATTCCATCGTTTCTTCTTTTAACCGGAATTTTGCTAAACGTGCAGATGGAAATCCCAACACGTTTCATTTTGTGATGTCACCGGTGATGGTAACAGCATTAGCATTGGCAGGTCGTCTTACCTTCAATCCGTTGACGGATACATTGACCAATCAACAAGGCGAGCCGTTTTATTTGACGGAACCCTTTGGAGATGAGTTGCCGAAGAAAGGATTCAAACAGGTTGATAAAGGATGTGTTTTGCCACCTGAACATGGAGATGATATTCTTATAGAGATTCATCAGGAGTCGCAGCGTCTTCAATTACTGACTCCTTTCGACCCGTGGGATGGAAATGATTTATTCGATTTGTCGTTACTCATTAAAACACAAGGGAAATGCACAACGGATCACATCTCGATGGCCGGCGAATGGTTGCGTTTTCGGGGGCATTTAGCCAATATCTCCAAGAACTTATTGATGGGGGCAGTAAACGCATTCAACGGGAAGACCAATCAGGTAATGAACCCTTTGAACGGGTTGTATGAAAATGTGTCTGTAGTTGCTGAAGCGTTGAAAAACAAAGGACTAACATCCATTGTAGTCGCAGAAGAAAATTATGGAGAAGGCTCATCACGTGAGCATGCGGCTATGGAACCCAGATTTTTGGGTGTGAAAGTTATTTTAGCCAAATCGTTTGCACGAATTCACGAAACAAATTTGAAGAAACAAGGTATGTTGGCTATCACGTTTACCGATGCTGCAGATTACGATAAAGTACGTGAAACCGATCGGATTGATGTTCTTGGGTTATCTGTTTTTTCACCCGAACAAACGTTGCATGTATTTCTTCATCATGAAGATGGAACTTCAGATCAATTCCGTGTTGTTCATACGTATAACCAGGAGCAGATTGATTGGTTCAAAGCGGGTAGTGCATTGAATAAGTTGAAGAAAGACACTGCCATAGGAGCATAGTCTGACTTTTTTAGTCTTTCAAAAAAGAATCCTTGATGGAAATAATTTATATAAATAAGCAATTAGTAGTACCGGATGTCCCGACCATTCCTTACATTGAAGGTGATGGTATAGGTCCAGAGATATGGGAGGCGGCTCAACGAGTGATTGATTCCGCCGTGCAAAAAGCTTATCAGGGAAACCGTCGGATTGAATGGAAAGAAGTGTTAGCCGGTGAAAAAGCATTTCGCCAGACAGGTACTTGGTTGCCAGACGAAACGTTGGCTGCTTTTCAAACCTATCGGGTTGGTATTAAGGGTCCGTTAACAACCCCGATTGGTGAGGGAATCCGTTCGCTGAATGTTGCTTTACGTCAAGCGCTGGATCTTTTTGTTTGCCTTCGTCCCGTGCGTTGGTTTTCGGGAGTGCCGGCTCCGGTGAAACATCCTGAAAGGGTGAAGATGGTTATCTTCAGAGAGAATACCGAAGATATTTATGCAGGCATCGAGTTTGAATTAGGAAAACCTGAAACCGACAAGTTTCGACATTTTCTTATTCATGAAATGGGCATTACAAAAATTCGTTTTCCTGAAAGCACTGCTTTTGGCGTAAAACCCATTTCAAAAGAAGGTTCCGAACGTTTGGTCCGTGCCGCTATTCACTATGCCATTACCAATAAACTGCCTTCAGTGACGTTAGTACACAAGGGCAATATTATGAAATATACCGAAGGCGCATTTAAAAATTGGGGTTATCAGGTAGCTGAAAATGAATTTGGTGATGTCGTTTTTTGTTGGCCGAATTATTTGAAGATAAAGAAGAATGAAGGAAAGGAAGCTGCAGAAGCAGCATTGGCAAATGCTAAAAAGCAAGGGAAAGTAATTGTGAAAGATGTGATAACAGATGCTTTTTTGCAAGAGTCATTACTACATCCGGAAGATCATTCAGTCATTGCCACGATGAATTTGAACGGAGATTATATTTCCGACCAGTTAGCTGCATGCGTTGGTGGCATTGGTATTGCTCCGGGTGCCAATATCAATTATGATACCGGACATGCTATTTTTGAAGCTACGCATGGTACTGCTCCTGATATTGCAGGTACAGGCAAAGCAAATCCATCGTCATTGTTGCTTTCCGGTGTCCTTATGTTGGATTATCTTGGTTGGAGTGAAGCTGGTCAATTGATTGAAAATGCCATAGAAGCATTGATGGCAGAAGGAAAAATGACTGCAGATTTGTTTTCACAAACAGAACATGCCACTTTACTCACAACATCTGCCTATTCCAAAGAACTTATTGAAAAAATAGAGGCTTCATGATAAATCGTTTAGATAATTGCAAACCGAGGAATGAATATGAAGTCAGGGAAGGCTATTCCTCAATAACAAATGCATATGATGTCAATAGCGAAAGAACTGATGAAGTATAGGTGCCAACGATTTGCTCCATGTTTTATTTTGTAATTTTACACGATTATGAATACAGATGAATTAATTAAAAAATTGACGGAATCAATTAAGGTAACCAGCCATATTGATACGGATTTGTTTGCAAAATTCAACGTGAAGAGAGGTTTACGCAACGAAGATCATTCAGGCGTTTTGGTTGGCCTTACCACTATTGGTGATGTAGTTGGGTATGAACGACAAGAAGGCGCTGCATTGAAAGCAATTCCCGGAAAATTAATATATCGCGGCATTGATGTGGAAGCCATTGCTAAAGCGATAGAAGAAGAGAAACGTTTTGGTTTTGAAGAAACTGTTTTTCTATTGCTTGCCGGATATTTGCCTTCACCAGAGGAATTGACCTCGTTCAACAAGTTAATTGCAGAGCAACGTTCTATTGGAGAGTTGTCAAAATTCAGTATCTTGCAATTGCAAGGTCATGATATCATGAACATCTTAGCACGTTCGGTCATGATCATGTATACCTTTGATGACAAAGCTGATGATACATCGCACGAGAATCTGATGAAACAGGCAGTCTCGTTGATTGCCAAATTTCCTACCATAATTGCTTATGCATACCATAGCATGCGGCATAATTATCATGGAGAAACGTTAGCTATTCGTCATCCGAAAGATAATCTTTCAATTTCCGAGAATTTTCTCTATATGTTGAAAGGAGAAGGTAATTATACGGAATTGGATGCAAGGGTTTTGGATATGGCTTTGGTATTACATGCAGAGCATGGAGGAGGGAATAACTCAACCTTTACTATTCGTGTTACAAGTTCTTCCGGAACAGATACTTATTCTTCAGTCGCTGCTGCTATCGGATCGTTGAAAGGTCCTTTGCATGGTGGTGCCAATTTGCAGGTGATGGATATGTTTAACCATTTAAAGGAAACCATTCACGACTGGAAAGATGAAAATGAGATTAAAGCTTATTTGTTGAAGATACTGAAGAAGGAAGCTTACAATAAGAAAGGATTGATCTATGGAGTTGGCCATGCTGTGTACACTGTTTCTGATCCTCGCGCTGTGATTCTGCAGAATATGGCACGTGATTTAGCCCATGAAAAAGGTTGCGATAATGAATACGATTTTCTCGCGTTGCTTGAGAAACTTGCAATAGAGACATTTATGGAGTTTAAAGGATTGAATGTCAACAAACAAGTATGTGCTAATGTCGATTTTTATTCCGGTTTCGTTTATGAAATGATTGGCCTTCCCCGAGAGGTTTTCACTCCAATTTTTGCGATGGCACGGATTGCCGGTTGGATGGCACACCGCATTGAAGAACTGAGTTTTGAAAGCAAACGTATTATTCGTCCAGCCTATAAAAATGTAAGTGAACGAAAAGATTATCTTTCGCTTCATGAACGTTAATACTGATTTTTTAAAAGAGACTGATTGATTCGATATTTTCAATCAGTTTTTTTTTGAGAAGAAATTTGAGAAGAGCCGTTGTTTTGCCAAAAAAATGTAACTTTGCACCGCAGTTATTCTCGTTGAATAATTTGTTAAAGTTCTATATAAAAGCAATTTATGCTTAATAATCGAATGTTTTTCTCATGACAAAGACAAACAAAATAATCGAATTGGAGCAAGTAGTCATCCGTTTCTCTGGTGATTCGGGTGATGGGATGCAATTAACCGGCACCTTGTTTTCCAATATTTCTGCCATTTTAGGGAATGAGATATCTACTTTTCCTGATTATCCAGCTGAGATTCGAGCTCCACAAGGTACATTGGATGGCGTTTCAGGTTTTCAGGTTCATCTGGGAACAAAAAAAATAACGACTCCCGGAGATAAAGCTGATGTTCTTGTTGTGATGAACCCAGCAGCACTTAAGGTAAATGTAAACGAAATTAAGCCAGGCGGTGTAATTATTTACGATGATGACACTTTCAATATCACCGGGTTACAAAAGGCAGAATTTGTTACTGACAATCCTTTTGTTGAATTAGGTCTCAAAGATGTTCAGCTTATCGGCGTTCCTTTGACCGAAATGACAAAACACAGTCTGGAAGGAAGCTCGTTTGATAGTAAGATTGTGGTACGTTCAAAAAATATGTTTGCTTTAGGATTAGTATGTTGGCTTTTTAATCGTCCTATTGATAATGCCCGAGAGTTTTTGACAAAAAAATTCTCTAAAAAGCCTGAGATTTTACATGCCAATATCAAAGTATTGGTTGATGGCTATCATTATGGGAACAACATTCATCTGTCTGTTTCAACCTACCGAATTGGCAAATCTAATCTTGAAAAAGGACGTTACACGAGCATAAATGGTAATAAGGCAGTAGCTTATGGCCTTATTGCTGCTGCTCAAAAAGCAGGATTGCAACTTTTTCTGGGCAGTTATCCAATCACTCCGGCGTCTGATATCATGCACGAATTAGCTGCACGTAAGGATCTTGGCGTTCGTGTTATTCAGTCGGAAGATGAAATTGCTGGTATTTCCACGGCAATAGGTGCAAGCTTTGCAGGTAATTTGGCTGTTACATCGACTTCAGGCCCAGGATTGGCATTAAAGAGTGAAGCTATCGGCTTGGCTGTAATGTCAGAACTCCCTTTAGTCATTATTGATGTGCAACGAGGTGGTCCTTCAACAGGGTTACCTACTAAGACAGAACAAGCTGATTTGTTGCAAGCCCTTTATGGCAGAAATGGAGAGAGTCCATTGGTCGTTATGGCTGCAAGTACGCCGGATAATTGTTTTGATTATGCCTATATGGCTGCAAAAATTGCTATTGAGCATGTTACACCGGTTATTCTTTTGACAGATGGATTTATTGCTAATGGGACAGCTCTTTGGAAATTACCTTCGCTGAATGATTATCCATCCATTGTGCCACCTCGAGCTTTGGTTTCTGCTGCTGAATGGAAACCATATTTACGGGATCCTGAGAAACTCAATCGTTATTGGATGATGCCCGGAACGGAAGGATTTATGCATCGTATTGGAGGATTGGAGAAAAATCTCATTACGGGTGAAATTTCAACAGATCCGAAGAACCATCAAGAGATGACGGATTTGCGTCGCATGAAAATTGAAAAAGTGGCGGACTCAATTCCTCTGCTTACTATTTATGGTGATGAAGATGCCGATACGTTGTTAATAGGGTGGGGTAGTACTTATGGACATCTTTGCTCTGCAGTGGATGAATTAAGAGAAGCCGGGAAAAAAACAGCGTTGGTACAATTCAATTACATCATGCCTCTGCCAAAGAACACACATGAAGTGTTATCTCGCTACTCGAAAATTATCGTATGCGAATTGAATGGCGGACAATTTGTATCTTATTTACGTGCTCAGATTCCGGGAATTGTTTTTCAACAGTATAATAAAGTACAGGGGCAACCTTTTGAAATTGAAGAATTGGTGGCCCGGGTATCGGCTATTGTATAAATGGTAGAATTGGAAATATGATTGCTTTGAACGATGCAGTCATTGAATTGTTTATGGTTTAATTTTATTACTAGTCATTATGTCACTCACATCCTATATTCCGCAAGATTACAAAAGTGATCAATATGTTCGTTGGTGCCCCGGGTGTGGCAATTTTGCTATTCTAAATGCCATTTATAAAGCGATGGCAGAAGTGGGTGTTAGCCCAGCGCAAACTGCCGTTATTTCAGGTATCGGGTGCTCGTCTCGATTGTCGTATTATATGAATACTTATGGCTTTCATACTATTCATGGTCGTGCAACTGCAATTGCGACAGGTGTTAAAGTGGCTAATCCTTCACTTTCTGTCTGGCAATTCACCGGAGATGGTGATTGTTTAGCTATTGGGGGAAATCATTTTATACATGCGTTGCGAAGAAACATTGATATTAATATTATACTTCACAATAACAGAATTTACGGCCTCACCAAAGGACAATTCTCTCCTACATCACCAAAAGGTATGATCACAAAATCATCGCCTTTCGGAACTATTGAACGGCCTTTTAAACCGGCAGAATTGATTTTTGGTGCCGGGGGAACCTTTTTTGCACGTACTGTAGATGTTGATATTCCAACCTTAGTTGAAGTAATGGTTGCAGCCGCTAAGCATCACGGTACTTCAGTGGTTGAAGTATTGCAAAATTGTGTCATTTTCAACAATGGAGCCTATAAAACTATTAGTACAAAAGATTTGCGTGTTGAGAATACCATTCTTTTAAAACATGGCGAACCCATGCTTTTTGGAAAAAATAGAGAAAAAGGTTTAGTCTTGGATGGATTTAATCTGAAAGTTGTAACGATAGGTCGTAATGGAATTACCGAAAATGATGTATTAATTCATGACGCCACGATGCAAGATTTTGTTTTACATCAAAAGCTTGCCGGCATGACAGGTCCGGATTTTCCTATCGCGATAGGTGTTATCCGCAATGTTTCCGAACCAACATATAATGACGAGTTGGTTAATCAAATCCATGACGTGCAGTCAAAATCATCTGTAAAAACGTTTGAAGATTTGTTAGACAGCATTGATTCGTGGGAAATTTAACATACGCTCTTTAATGACTATTTAATCAATCATTTAATTATGCAAGAACCTGTAGTTTTAACCCAGTTTTCTTTTCCAGGATTGACTCATCTTTATCATGGAAAAGTGCGTGATGTATACACTATCAATCATAATCTTTTAGTTATGGTTGTAACTGATCGTATCTCCGCTTTTGATGTTATTCTTCCCAAAGGTATTCCATATAAAGGACAGATATTAAATCAGATAGCTGCTAATTTCTTAGATGCATCCTCTGATATTTGTCCAAATTGGAAAGTTGCAACTCCTGATCCAATGGTTACAGTTGGATTGAGGTGTGATGCTTTTCCTGTGGAGATGATTGTACGTGCTTATCTTTGCGGCAGTGCCTGGAGAGCTTATGATAAAGGAGCACGTGAAATTTGTGGTATTGCTTTGCCAGATGGCTTACGAGAAAATGAGCAATTGCCAAATCCAATTATTACACCAACCACGAAAGCCGAACAAGGAAGTCATGATGAAGATATTTCTAAAGAAGATATCTTGCGGTTAGGATTAGTTGCACCCGACGAATATGCTTTATTAGAGCATTATGCCTTATCGCTTTTTGAGAGGGGCAGCGATATGGCTGCAAAACGTGGTTTGATTTTAGTGGACACAAAGTATGAGTTTGGAAAAAAAGACGATGAAATTTATTTGATCGATGAAATTCATACTCCGGATTCTTCACGTTATTTTTATGCTGACGGTTATCAGGAACGGTTTAAACAAGGAATCGCTCAAAAACAACTATCGAAAGAGTTTGTCCGTGAATGGTTGATGGAAAACGGATTTCATGGCAAAGCTGGAGAAACAGTCCCCGAAATGACAGACATTGTGATCCGCCAAATAAGCGATCGTTACATTGAACTTTATGAACATTTGATTGGTGAGCCTTTTGTTAAGGAGGAATCAAGTATTGTGCTTCATCGCATTGAAGAAAATGTCAATCGGTTTCTTGCTTCTCAATCCGTTTGATGTAGCCTAATCGAATCTTTGGGTTGTTTCCTGGAATAAGTGATAACTGATCTTGATTAAACTGATGATGAAAAAATCATTATGTTTAGATGCAAGTGGGTGAAATCCATCTAAATAATCCGTAGTGGTTGTATGAAAGGTAATCTCTAACCGACCATCTAATGAAGGCGTTATGGGGAATTTCAATCCTAACCCTCCAATTCCGGATGCACCAAGTGTTTTGTGATGTAGTTTATCAGTAGAATTAGGTCTACCTGAATTTGCCGTAAAACTCCAAGTCGGGACATAAGCACCCACTACGCCTACTCCCAGTGTGGCGTATGGATCGAATAACATGCGTTCATGTGCTAAGAATGAAATTGGTTCAAATAGGACCCTGGCTGATAATTCTCCCATGTGAGATTCAAATGCATATCCCCTATACCCTAAATGTGATTGAGATTCATCTCCTTTAAAATGGGAATACAATAAAGCGATGTCATATGCAACTCCGGGTTCTAAGTATTTAGTGTAATCAGCATCAATTGATAACCCAATGTTAACCGGGGCAAAATCAGTTAATGAATGATCAGTACTCCCAACATTTTGAGCTGCTGCATCTCCATATAAATATCCAGGTCCAATAGCTATGGATAAATCTGTGTTTTTTGGGCTTTGATTGCTGAAAATTTGAGCTATTGAAAATGTGGGAATTAAAGCCAGAATAAAAATAATCAAATAGTTAATTTGTTTCATGCGCATGGTATATGCTTGTTGGCTTTTTTTGTTTAGCCTTTGAAAATGGATTTATATATAGTTAATATCCAAGATAACTGGTATTAGTCATCTGCTTTTGTTTTCCTTTATGTTTTGTCTTTATTTTTCGATTTATTATTTGTATTGAAAAATGTTTTTTCAATACAAATTAAGAAAAAAACAATAGATGATCAATTTGACAAATAGCTTATGCTTTTATTTATTGGGGTATACTTTCCTGTCACCGACAAAGAATATTCAATCTTTTCAACTTAGAAATTTTCTCAATTTTTGTGTGAGGAAGTTTATTATAAGAATCGGGGAATGCTTAGTATATTCTGTTATAAAATATGTTTTCTTGAAACAATCAGCAATTTATATGCAGGAATACTATATATATACGCTACAATGAATGCGTATATAGCTTTATGAAAATTGCTTACTACAACTAAGTTTTACATTAGTAACTTAAGAGATACATTATGCGTTTTGAAATCATAAATGAAAACTTAGTAAGTGATTTAGGAAAATAATGTGAAGATCTCCTGGCTAACTGAAATAATTTTTAACTCGGGTTATACTTCTTCTGGCAACTGAATTGGAATTTGACGAAGTATTCGTTGATCAAGTGCTGTAAGTGTTTCTGTTGCAACAATGCCATTAATTTCTTGAATTTTTCCATTTAAAAGTTGTAATAGATGTTCTGTACTTCTTGCATACATTTTGATGAGTACAGAATAGGGACCAAGTGTGTATGTGCATTCAACAATCTCCGGAATTCTTTCTAATTCCGGTACCACTTCTTTATACATTGATCCTTTTTCCAATGTGATACCAATGTAGGTACAAAGTTGGTAACCTAAAGCACGAGGATCAACATAATAACCAGACCCCGTGATGATTTTCATTTCAATGAGGCGTTGAACACGTTGATGAATAGCTGCTCTCGACACGCCACACTCTTCAGCTACATCTTTAAACGGTGTGCGCGCATTTTGAGTGATAATTCCTAATATTTTACGATCTAGTTCATCTATTTTTTCCATATCTATTGCAAAAAAAGTATACAAAGATACATAAAAAGCAAGTATATCTTTCACAAGGGAATGAAATATTTTTTGTTGAGTTTTTTTTTAACGATTTTAGTCCAATTAAGCGTGCTTTTTGATTCTGTTCTTTGTGTTTTATAGTCAGATGATGTATCTTTGTCTGTAATAAATTTTAGGATCATAATGGGCTTTTGTTTTTTGAAACTACTTTTTTCTGTTACAGATTAAAAATGAAGTCGTCTTGACTTTTTGTTTTTAGAAAAATTTCCACTGAATTTTATGTTTTTTCAGCCTAATTTGATATCATTTTTAGAAGAAAACGGACACAAAAAGATGATTTTACTATAAGGAGATGACTTTTATGAGTTCAAAAATATCAAAAATAGCTATCATCGAAAAAGTCAAGACGACTTCAATGAATACAAGTTTAATATGGTTTTGTGTTAAATTATAAAAAACAATAAATTATGAAATTTATAGGAGCGCATGTTAGTGCGTCGGGAGGTGTTGAAAATGCTCCCATCAACGCTGCAAATATAAAAGCAAATACTTTTGCATTATTCACTAAAAATCAACGTCAATGGGTAACTAATCCTTTGACCAAAGAAAATATTCGTAAGTTTTCGGAGAATTGCAATAAATATGGTTTTGCTAAAGATAAAATTCTTCCTCACGACAGTTATTTAATTAATCTGGGACATCCTGAACGCGAAGCATTACAAAAATCTCGTGCTGCTTTTCTTGATGAAATGCAACGTTGTGAATTGTTAGGGTTGAAATTACTTAATTTTCATCCAGGTTCGCATTTAAACCAAATTCCATTGGCAGAATGTTTGTCTTTGATTGCTGAATCAATTAATGAAGCTTTGTCTAAAACTGCTCAGGTGATTGCTGTGATTGAAAACACAGCAGGGCAGGGAAGTAATGTCGGATTCGATTTTCAACATCTTGCCGACATCATTACACAAGTGGATGATAAGTCGCGTGTTGGTGTTTGTGTTGATACGTGTCACGCTTTTACGGCTGGGTATGACTTACGTAGCGAAGATGGTTGTGATCAAACCTGGGAGTCTTTCGATCGCATTGTGGGGTTCTCTTATTTGAAAGCCATACATTTAAATGATTCAAAAAAGGAGTTGGCCACGCATGTAGATCGTCATGCAAATATTGGCGATGGCTTTTTGGGTATTGATTTTTTTCGTCGGTTTATGTTAGATCACCGTTTTGATGGTATTCCTATTATTTTAGAAACGCCTGATGAAAATAGGTGGGCTGACGAGATCGCTTTGCTGAGGTCATTTGCTGAGGCTTGAAATAGAGAAAAAAATATGCAAAAAAACGTTGTAGGAGCATCTTAGTGAGTGTAACATGCTGAAAGAGTTGTAACTTTGCATGAGTAAACTCTTAGCATCAAGCAATGTGTCATTGTGTTACAAGTTGCTTAATTTCAAAACATTAAACAAAAAAGTTACATTCATGTCGATCAAAACCTACCATGCCATTACGCCTGAAGAGGCGGTCAAAGTTATTAAATCGGGAGATCATGTTCATTTAAGTAGTGTTGCCAGTGTCCCCTTATGTTTGGTGCGAGCTATGTGCGCTCGTGGTGATGCAGGTGAATTGAGAAATGTTCATATTCACCATTTACACACAGAAGGACCTGCTCCTTACGCAGATGCAAAGTACGAAGGCATTTTTCAACACGATGCTTTCTTTGTCGGGAGTAATGTTCGTGCTTGTGTTCAGTCTGGATACGCTGATTATATACCTATATTTCTGAGTGAGACACAACGTTTGTATCGTGATGGTTACCTTCATTGCAATGTTGCCATGATTCAAGTTTGCCCTCCTGACGAGCACGGGTTTGTATCGCTTGGTACATCCGTTGATGCTACATTAGCTGCTGTAGAAACAGCTGATCATGTGATTGCAGTGGTAAACAAAAATGTTCCACGCGCTTTTGGTCAAGCTATGATTCCGATGAGTTTAATCGATATTTTTGTTGAAGATGATACTCCTCTTGTGAAGTGCCATTTTAGTGAACCAAGCGAAATAGAAACTGCTATTGGTATGCATTGTGCGGAACTCATTGAAGATGGAGCTTGTTTGCAAATGGGAATTGGGGCTATTCCCAATGCAGTGCTGGCACAATTGGGTAATCATAAAGATTTGGGCATTCACACCGAAATGTTTGCAGACGGGGTACTCCCTTTAGTAGAAAGTGGGGTGATTAATGGCGCGAACAAAGGTATCGACAAAGGAAAAATGGTTTCAACATTTTTAATGGGTTCGCAAGTCGTTTATGATTTTATTAATAACAATCCACAAGTGCTTATGATGGATGTGGGTTATACCAATGACCCCTTTCTAATTGCACAAAATCCTAAGACTACTGCAATAAATTCAGCTTTGCAAGTAGATTTGACAGGCCAGGTATGTGCAGATTCACTTGGAACAAAGTTCTTTTCAGGTGTAGGAGGGCAAATTGACTTTGTATATGGAGCTTCGCGTTCAAAAGGAGGAAAAGCCATTATTGCCATGCCTTCTGTGACCAACAAAGGAATAAGTAAAATTACTCCAGTGTTAAGTCCGGGTGCCGGAGTTGTCACAACACGCAATCATATACATTGGTTTGTAACTGAGTATGGAGCTGTTAATTTATATGGAAGAACATTGCAAGAACGAGCAAAATTGATGATAAGTGTGGCACATCCTGATCACCGTGAATCATTAGAACAAGCTGCATTTGAACGTTTTGGCTCACATTTTCGGTTTGTGACAAAATAGTTTATTATCTTTTTCATCAAGCAAGGGGGTGTTGTCTGTTTATTTAAGCAGAGACGCCCTTGTTTTTTAAAAGGACATTATATTCCTGCCTTTTGAAAATCATTTGCTAAAAAATAGGCTAAAGACATTGTTCATTGACAATTTCATGTTATCTTTGACAACGTTTTTTTATCAAGATGACAAATCGACATCAACTTCTGGTGGATAGCTTTGAAAAAAAGCTTCGCAAACTACTCCAACTCTATGCGCAAGAAAAAGATAAGAATCACAAGCTGGAGGAAGAATTGGAACAAAAAAAGGAAGAAGTGATGCAGGCACACAAAATTATCTTGGATCTTCGTTCTGATTACGAGGATATTAAGATGGTTCAGATACTTTCGGGAAATTCAGCTGATCGTGAAGCAGCTCATCGTCGAATTTCACACTTGGTGCGGGAAATAGATAAATGTATTGATTTGCTGAATCAATAAAGCAAATGGAAGAGGCAACATTTCAAATAACCATTCAGATTGCGGGGCATCGCTTTCCATTGAATATAAAGAGGGATGAGGAGATTTTATATCGTGATGCAGCAAAAGCACTGAAGGAACAAATTGACTCGTATCAAAAGCGGCATCCTAATTTGCCTTATGAAACCATTTTGGTGATGGTTGCTTACCATTTTGCTGTAACATGTGAACGCGACAAATATCGAGAAGATATTGATCCTATTGTCAAGAAATTGGAACTTTTAGACAAAGAATTGGATAGTTGTTTTGTAGAATAACAATAACTTAGCGTTTCCTTACGAGTGATCTCCCTGCATTGTCTCTTGTCATTCTTGACATTGGATGGATGCTTTTTTTTTATAATTAAATATATAGTCTAATCGTATGAGTACAATATTAATAATCATTCTTTGTGCAATTGGTGCCGCAGCCATTACGTGGATTGTGATGCATAGCTTGCTGAATGGAAGAACGAAAAGAATGTTGCAGGATACTGCAGCGGAAGCAGAAGTGATGAAAAAGAACAAATTGCTCGAAGCGAAAGAACAATTTGTCAATCTTCGTGCTGAATATGAGAAAGATGTTGCTGCCCGCAATGCAAAGATGCAGCAGGCAGAAACACGTATTCAACAGAGAGAATTAACTATTAATCAGAAGCAAAGTGAGTTGCAACGAAAACATGCCGAATTGGATGTTATTAAAGAGAATTTAGATAGTCAGGTGGAATTGGTTGAGCATAAAAAAAAGGAGCTGGAAATATTGCATCGTAAAGAGTTGCAACAGTTGGAGGTTATTTCGGCTCTATCTGCTGAGCAAGCTAAAGAAAAGCTGATTGAGTCTTTAAAAGACGAAGCAAAAACAGATGCCATGTCATTTGTGAATGAGATTATGGAAGAGGCAAAAATGAATGCTAATAAAGAAGCAAAACGTATTATCATTCAAACAATCCAACGCATTGCTACAGAAACAGCTATCGAAAATGCAGTCACTGTGTTTAATATTGAATCCGACGAAATAAAAGGGCGCATAATTGGTCGTGAAGGAAGAAACATCAGAGCATTGGAGGCGGCTACCGGCGTTGAAATCATTGTGGATGATACTCCCGAAGCAATTGTACTTTCAGCTTTTGATCCTGTTCGTCGTGAAATTGCTCGTTTGGCTTTGCATCAATTAGTTGCTGATGGACGTATTCACCCGGCACGTATCGAAGAAGTAGTTGCGAAAGTGAAAAAACAGGTCGAAGAAGAAATAATTGAAACAGGTAAACGTACAACTATTGATTTGGGAATTCATGGACTACATCCTGAATTAATTCGTATGGTAGGTAAAATGAAATATCGGTCATCATATGGTCAGAATTTATTGCAGCATTCAAGAGAAACCGCCAATCTTTGTGCTGTCATGGCTGCTGAACTTGGTTTAAACCCTAAAAAGGCAAAACGAGCAGGCTTATTACATGACATTGGTAAGGTGCCTGATGAAGAACCGGAATTACCGCATGCTTTATTGGGAATGAAATTAGCTGAACAGTATAAAGAAAAACCAGAAATTTGCAATGCTATTGGATCGCATCATGAAGAAATTGAGATGACGACATTGCTAGCTCCTATTGTTCAGGTTTGCGATGCTATTTCGGGAGCGCGACCTGGTGCACGTCGTGAAATTGTTGAGGCTTACATTAAACGTTTGAATGATTTAGAGAATTTGGCGCTTTCGTATCCAGGAGTGCAAAAGACGTACGCCATTCAGGCAGGTCGTGAGTTGCGAGTTATTGTTGGGGCTGATAAAGTGGATGATAATGCCGTGGAAACGCTTTCGTTTGATATAGCCAAAAAGATTCAGGACGAAATGACTTATCCAGGTCAGGTTAAGATTACAGTCATTCGTGAAACACGTTCTGTGAGTTATGCCAAATAGTCATTAGAAATTTGTTGCGGGTTTTGGTATACTTTTTGTAATAGATTATTATTTGAAAGTTCTTTGAATGAAGGGGCCGCTTGGTTTTGACAGCGGGTAGAAGAGGTTGGTAAGCATGTCGAGCGCTGGGTTGTCTGCTCGTAAATATCGATACTCAAAAACAATATCTGGCGAAAATAATTACGCTCTTGCTGCTTGATCGAAGTATAGTAGATTATAGCTTAATCCCTTCCGAGTGAAGGGACGAGACATCTCTCAAATGCCGTGGTCTCGAGGCTCTTTGATTAAGAGGTGCAGTTAAATCGGGAATAGTTCAGTACAGCCTCGTGTGCTGAACGAAATAACAGAGGATAAGGCATTAGTTGGTTGCTTCGGTCTTGCTGATGCACGAAAAATTAAGCGAAGATAAACATGTAGAAAGCTTATTGCTTCCTCGTTTGGACGCGGGTTCGACTCCCGCCGGCTCCACGATTAGCAGGTAATCAATTGATTACCTGCTATTTACGTTTAATGAAGTGTTTTTTATTTCTGTTGCATACAGTTATTTTGTTCTCAATAATCTAAATAACAGATACATGTCACGAAGAAAAGAGACAATCATCTTACCACACCTTAATGACAAGGGGGGTGATCCTACGAAAACTTGGTATGTTGAATATAGCTATCGTAATCCTGAATCAGGAGTTATGGAGAGATTTCGTTTTTACAAGGGTTTTAAAGAGTTGGAAGCATCGGAACGTTATAAATTAGCGGAAACAACAATAAAGGAACTGACTTATAAGATTCGATCCGGATGGACTCCTTTTGAAGACACAACTAATTTATCCCGGACGATTGACGAGACAATGTATCACAATGAGGCTATAGTTTTAGGTCGTTACTCTAAGGTCAAAAACAATGTTACTACATACTACATCAATGATTTTTTGAAAGAAAAGAAACTGGAGCTGAAGATAAAAAGCTATCAGACATATCAAAGCAAGCTACGATTGTTCAAGCAGTTTCTTGACAAAAATAGGTTGAATGATGTTGATATATCACTCATTGATAGCAGTGTAATTATTGCTTTCATGAAGCAGATCCAATCTTCGAAAAGCCTCTCGAAAGTGACGATGGACAAATACTCACAAATACTTTATAGTCTTTTCGATTACGTGCGAAAACGAAGGCATGTCAAAATGGAAAACCCTGCCGATGGAATTCCTCGCTTGGGTGAAATAAAGGATGAAGCTCCGGATCCTATCTCAGATCGTCACCGTAAAATATTCAGTTCCGAAATACCAAAACAGGATCCGCAATTATGGCTTGCGTGTCTATTGATGTACTATACGGCTTTGCGTCCTGGTGAAGAAATACGATTGCTAAAAATCAGGCAGTTTAATTTTGCAAATAAATCGATCACAATTTACAGTACGACGGCAAAGAATACGGAGCGTGAAACGATTTCAATGCCGGATCAGTTATATGAAGAAGTTACAAATACTTATCACTTGGATAAATATCCTGACGATTACAATGTGTTCGGGGTAGGAGGGTTACCGGGAACTACGACACTTGGTAAAAACAATTTGCGTAATAGATTTAATCACATTCGCGATCTATTAAGCATGCCGAAATCTTACAAGTTTTATTCCTGGAAACATACCGGCGCAAGCAGTCTGACTGCAACCGGTCTGAATTCGTTTGATCTACAAAAACATTTACGGCATAAAGATATGTCTTCAACAGAAAAATACATCCGGAAGCGGCTTGGTGATAAGAACGAAATCATTCAGAAGAAGTTTCCTGACATATAAAAAACCGCCTAGCTCATCACGAGCAAGTGGCTTGAAAACAAATGTAGAAAGGAGAATTAGAACTTGTAGTTAATACCAAATTCATATCCGGTATTATTGAAGTTAGATAAATACTTTGCACTAACACCTATATCGTGATAATAAATACCTATACCTGTACCAATATATCCTAAGGTATTGTAAGACACTGTCAAAAACGGTGTTAAAACAGGCTTTTTTTCAATAGTAATCGTTTTTTGGATAGGGGTGAATTCATATCCAATTTGTTGTAACTGATTATATTGAACGATTGCATTAAAAATAAACTTTCCATCCTTCGTATTGTCAAAAAGCGTTTTTTGGTAACTATTTTTGATAATATAATCTGCAATAATTTTAGCTGTATCCACCTTCATCGCAATAATTTCAGGCTTGCCAGAAAGGCGGATCGTATCCGGTTTTAACGGCAAATTCGGCTTAGCCGGAACTTCCACTTTATAGGGGACCAATCTTTCAGAATAGATCGTATCACGAACTGTTTCGCCTTTTTTATATGAAATCTTTTCAACCGGTTTTGATGACCAACACCCGGCTAAAAATCCGACAAACAACAGGATGATAGCAAAAAGGATTACCTTTTTGTTTTTAATAATAAACTTTTTCATGATTGTGAATTTTTGAATTTCTCAACTACCGATAAAGCGGATTCACCTCCGACCAATGAGCCGAAAATATACAATACCTGAGAGTCAGCGTTATGCCCATAAGCGGACAAAAATGACAAAACGATCAGAACAACTAACGCAATGATAGCAATCACACGTTTGTGCGAAACGTCGTTGCTATCCGATAACATGTTAAGAACAAACTTTTTCATAGCTCTTCAGTTGTTTGAAACATCTTCTTTTTGAGTGGGCTCCGTACCTGTTGATTCCTGAGCAGGTTCGGTATATACTAAGGAGACTGCATCAACGCGTGCTTGAAGATCTAACAGTTGAGCGTTCAACGCCTTCGGATCAACGTTTTTTTCGTCAAGCGTTACAACTTGCACAGGATTAAAATCAAGCCCGATGGCATCATTTACCTGGTACAAATTGATTGTACCGTCATCATTTTTAGCAATGTACTTGTTCATGTGGTTTGAAATTTATAAGAATTTAGTCTATTGAGCCATCCTTTCAAAAACTTGTTTTGAGAGGGATTGTTTTTGCATATATCAAGAAAGAATTGCATGCGGGCAAGCCATAGTTTTGAAAACACCTCCGATTGATCACCCGCATTGATAGTCGCTAATGTATTATGACCAACTATGCTATCAGCCACAAGGTTTAATACCCTTTGAGCTGATTTTATGCCTGCAGGGCCAGACATATAATACCAGTCCACGAATAAATTTGCAATCGATTGGCTATTAATATCATCTGCCTTACAATTATTCCAATACGATAACAAAACGAATGAAGCCTGCTCAGGAGTAAGATTCTCCATTATTTCCTTTTCAGGAACAATATCATAATGAGCTTCATATGCATTTGCCGAAACTCCATATTTTGTTCCAACCAGCTCTCCTTTGGAGTTATAGTTGCCTTTATCATCAGGATCACATTGATAGCCACCTTCCCATTGAAAAAGGATTGGGGCCAATAATTCTACTTTTGCCATTTTTTATTAGTTAATGTATTTTCTATCAGCTTTCAAATTCATTTTATCATTCAGCGATAGAATATTCATATTGATCTGATTGAACATGTCTTCAATCTTTGCCAGCATTTCATCTTGTTTGTTATTTCTGGAGGATTCTAATTTTACCTCCTGTTCAACAATTGACAAACGTTTATCTAATTCAAACATCCTGGTGCTAATTGCTGTCCATGCACCGAAAGCTGACATAACAACTGTTAATATCCAGCCAATTACATTAATCTTATACCGGTCTAAGAAATTTGTTGACATGTTCAATCAAAGTTTAAGTGATTAAATTTTTGCGTAAAATTATTTCGCTTACACGATTAGTCAAAGGACAATTTTACACCATTAATTTGAACTCCATAGCCGTCTCAAGAGCCTGAAAGGATATGTCTTTCAGTTTCTTTTTCTCGATCGCTGACAGGGAAAGTGATGCAGGCTCTTTGAATTTCTTCTCGTAAGCCTCTTGAAGTTCCTTTTCTCCTTTGCGTATATCGTCAATTTTCGGAACGTGTTTTTTGTTCAATACATCGAGCTTCGCTTTTGCTTCAGCGAATTTTTCAGCATCTTTTTTCAGCACTAATCCGGGGCCGTTAGGGGTTGTTATTTCCTCGTATTCGTAGCTCGTTATCAGTTTCACTTTCTCTTGCTGAATGTCTGTTAGCGACTTTTGCAGGTTCTCTCCGATCTCGTCTAATTTGACAAGGATTCCATCACCGGCTTTCTTCGTTTCCTCGATTGCAGTCAGGATAGCGATTTTCTCCTCGATGTTGGATGTGGTGTAAACATTCGAACTTTTTAGTTCAAAGAACAAATTACGGATCCGGCTAAGATCAAGCGGCGATGTGGCGGCGATCACTACCACATCGCCGCTTGTTATTTGTTGTTTTTTCATGATTCGTTATGCAGTTAACTGGTTAATCATATCGTCAATATCTGCAATCAAAGATTGTTTTTCTTCAGTTGTTAGAGCATTGTCAAAATTGTAACTTGTTGGATTATTCATGTATTTGTTGAAGTTTCCAACATTCTGTTCAACTGCTGAAGCTACTCCATTTTTTGAAATAGATCCATTTACTGATTGAAAACTTGCTGCTGCTTTCTGCACATTCGCAGAATAGTTGAAGTTTCCATTTGAAGTTGTGTACGGAGTGTTTGTTGTTGAAACACCTGCAATTAATGTTAGTGCCATGATTGTAATTAATTAAATTGTTAAAAATTAAGCATCCTCAAAATCTATTGTGACTATGAGATATTGTGAAGAATCAGCAGGTTTTAGCCTGTTTGAATCATATTCAACTGAAATATTGTATCTTGTTCCATTAATCAATCCAGGAGATGCAGGAATTGATTGAGGGCTATCATAACTTCCAAATAAAGTAACAACTAACGAGTTTATAAGATTACCTGTAATTGCGCTCATTAATGTATAAGTAATTGAACTCATAATCAATGTAGGGCTTGGATAAGAGCCCCCATTTTCTAAATAACTAACCGACATTTTGTTAGTTGAATAAGTAGGTGCATTTGGACTAATTAATCCAAGAGGCGTACTTCCGTCATTATGCAAAATCATCGAATTAGCAACTGCAACATATGTAATAACTGAAAATGCAGTTGAGATAGGTAACCTGGCAAGTTCAGTTCCTGATGCATTGCACAGAACTACGTAAAGCGTATAAGTTGTATTTAATGCAGTTGCTAAATTAACAGAGATATTAAAATCATTACTGTTTACTCCGTTAAACTCAACAGGCGTATCTAAAACGATAGGATTAAGACTTGTATCAGCTATTTTAGTTGTTCCTTGAAAACAACTAACCTTAAATTGAGTCACACCAGGTAATGACGCCCAGTTATATGATCCTAAATTAACCACAATGTCAGGATAGAAAGGAATTGTTCCACTGCTCACAACAGATAAATAGTTAGATGAAGACATTGATAATCCGTTTGCAGAGTGATTATAACCTGCAAAACTTCCTAAACTGAACATATACCGACTAAGATCATAACCTCTTTTTAACCAATAAAGCACGGATTGAGTACCATATGTTGGCAATATCCATTGTCCTGGCGCATTCGTGCTGTAGATATTCCATTTTGGAAGAGCTCCGTTGATAAGTCCTCCAGCATTAATCCCATAACCATTTTCAACTATCTGGAAAGCCGCATTATAGCCCAAAGATGTTGCAATACCGCCAACACTTGCTTGAGCTATTAATCTACCAATATCGTTTGTTCCAATTCCTATTTTAGAAGCAATATAGCTTATTGAAATTCCCGAAACAGTTATAGAACATGTTATTGAGCCATCTTTAGAACTTGTAGCTGTGATAATGCAGGTTCCAGCAATATTACATACCAAATCACCTTCAGATTGTGAGATCGAGTTTGTTACTGTCGCTACAGATGTGTTTGAACTACTCCATGTAATAGTTGCACCCGATGTGAAACCTGTCAAAAGTAATTTATATGAATCACCTGCATAAAGGCTTAATGATGTTTGATTTAATGAGAGTGCCATTAGAAAGTTGTTAAGGCAGCACGCTGCCACGTATTAGTTGCTACACAAACATATACATATCCTGATACAATTATAACTTCACCCACAGCACCTGTTGCCGATGATGAAGTTGGAGCAGTTGATCCAACTGAATTCCCGAGTCCATAACCTGATAAAGAACCTAAAGAATAAACACTATTATTAATCATCAAATTATTCGAACTGTCTACCGTCAATGTGACTTGTTTAGTGCCGTTACCTATCATAATGCCAGCATTTGCAGTTAACAAACCGCTAAATGTTCCTGTTGAAGCTGTTATAGAAGTTGATGAATTATTGAAATTTCCTGAATTATAAATTGTGTACCAAGGGTTTGCAACACCACTATCATTATTTACTGTTCTAAAATATAAATTATTTCCATTCCCGCCATATTGTCCTTGTATTTGTGTTACATAGGTTTCACTTCCAAAACCTCCAAAAGATATAAATGAACCATTTGTTGGCCAACCATAAGATGCATATCCAAATCCTGTCAAGTTGCCTGAAATAACATTTGAAGCAAGTAAAGAACCTGATGAATTTTCTATAATTACATTATTAGATTTATATCCATTGATAGCTGTTGCACTAATTGAACTTAATCCGCTTAATGTTGTTGTTGTTCCGCCTAATGAAATAGGTGTTGTTCCAATAGTAATTGTTTGACTATTTAATGTATTTTGTTTATTATTCAACTGTCCTTGTACTTTTCCAAATCCGCTTAAAATTGAATCGGTTGCAGAAATAGCAGTATTTGCACCAACTACATAACCAGTTAGCAATTGGCCAGTTACGCTTGAATTTGTTAATGTAGTCGTTATTGATGTTGCTCCCGTACCTGTTATTGCACCACTTAAAGTTATTGCTTGATTACCAGTCAGGTAAGCTCCAAGAGGTTGATAAGTTGTTGCAGCTGTTGCGCTTAACAGATAAGGAGAAAGCGCCGAAGCCGTAATGTAGCTATTAGGGTTTGAAGCGTTGTAAGGTGTGAAACCAAGAGCTGTTATAACCTGCGCTGATATAATACCAGTCAGGTAAGCTCCAAGAGGTTGATAAGTTGTTGCAGCTGTTGCGCTTAACAGATAAGGAGAAAGCGCCGAAGCCGTAATGTAGCTATTAGGGTTTGAAGCGTTGTAAGGTGTGAAACCAAGAGCTGTTATAACCTGCGCTGATATAATACCAGTCAGGTAAGCTCCAAGAGGTTGATAAGTTGTTGCAGCTGTTGCGCTTAACAGATAAGGAGAAAGCGCCGAAGCCGTAATGTAGCTATTAGGGTTTGAAGCGTTGTAAGGAGTATAGCCGATGGCAGAAAGCACCTGAGTATTCGTTATACCAGTCAGGTACCCAGCAGAATTATTTTCAAGAGATTTTATTCTGCTTAATAACATATAAGAAGAATAGGCGCTCACTGTCTCTGTGAGAACTTCAGTCCAAGACGATGCAGCAGTGAGTTGAGAATAGCTGTATAGGGTTGTAACCAGACCACCTGTGCCACTTCCTCCAGTTCCTAATCCATAATTCGAAACACTTCCTGTTGCGTATACATTCCCATTAATGACAAGATTTCCAGAACTGTCGACATCAAGATACAAGGTTTTTGTTCCGTTACTTAATGTCAAATTTCCAACAATCTGAGGGGTATTAATTATCGGGCTTACAAGTGTTTTATTTGTAAGCGTCTGATAACCAATTAATGTTGCTACCGTAGAATCAATAGCGATTGTTACAGCCGCCGAACCGTTAAATGAAGTTCCAAGTAATCCTGTGCCAATTGTCAAGGGATTAGTAGTGCTTGCAGCTATTGTTATATTAGCCGAACCATCGAAATTGATACCATTAATTGTTCTTATAGTAGCAAGTTTCGTCGCCGTAGCTGCATTCCCTGTAATCGAAGCCGAAGCCGTAATGTAGCTATTAGGGTTTGAAGCGTTGTAAGGTGTGAAACCAAGAGCTGTTATAACCTGCGCTGATATAATACCAGTCAGGTAAGCTCCAAGAGGTTGATAAGTTGTTGCAGCTGTTGCGCTTAACAGATAAGGAGAAAGCGCCGAAGCCGTAATGTAGCTATTAGGGTTTGAAGCATTATAAGGCGTGAATCCGAGCGCTGAAGTAACTAATAAACTGGTAATTCCAGTCAGGTAAGCGCTATTGTCATAACTAATCGAAGTACCGTTCATTCGAACGAGACCGATTCCATTAAGCTGCATCTGAGCACTACTACTCAAAGATGCAATTGCATTATCAACGTATACTTTTGCGGCAAAATTTTGAAGAAAATCAACATCGGAAATATAATCGATACCTAAATTTGCCCGTGCCCTGGATTTTTGAGCTTCGGTAAGTGTTTGCAATACATCGTATCGAACCGCACCTACGAGTTCATCTATGTCATTGTCTGTATTTCCGGTATAGCTGCTGTAGAAAGGATATACAGCAGAGAGCGGAACAACATCATCATCAACTTCGTCAGCTAAAAAAAAAAACTCTGAATCGACGAGCGTCAGGATAACGCTCACGCTTGTGGCATCTGGCTTAGTTTCTTCGAGAGTTTGCGCAACAGCAGAAACTTTACCGCGATACCATTTTTCTCCGGTGATCAGGTAGCAATCTTGTGCGCCGATTAGATCGCGGCTCCATAACCGGCGTGCCGGTGTGTCATACCCGATTTGAAGATCATATTTTTCAGTTCCTGAAGGGCGTTCACGCTCCTGCGTTAAACTATCCGTAAGTTCGTCATAAGCCAGGTAGTCGCTATCGGTACTCATCTCAGGATTATAGCTGATAAGGCCTGTTACTTCCAGCTTCTCATAGCCTCCAAAAGAATTCTGAAAAAGCAACGAACGATTGTTAACATCACCTTCGATAATTGAAATAGCAAAAGCATAGCCTGAATCGGTATAAAATTCGAAGCGATTGCAAAGAATTCCGGAAGCGGTAAAGTATTGTTTGCGAAGTAAATTTAAATTAAGTTGATACGCTGAAGTAGGTGTTGATCCTTGACCCGTTAATGTCGTGATGATATTACCTCCTGTTTTCACCATCATCGTAGTGAAGGATGGAAGCATCAAAATAGGAAACAATTCGGTTTCTTTTATCACTATTTCAGTACCTGATGTGCGGGTAGACAATAGAAAATTGGAAGATGCATTCAGCAATTTGGATGCAAATATATCAGTCCCCGATTGCTTTAAAGTCCGTAAAATTCGATTAGGTATCCCGCCATAAACCACTTTAGCCGAAACGGTATTCGTGTTTGTTCCGTCCGAAACAGCGACGGAAAATGCAGAAACAAAATTGCTTACGGCAGCGAATATAGCAGTAACTGCAGACATCCATTTTGGATCTGGAGCCGATACCAAAGTTTTGACAATATCTTGCAATTGTATGTCGAAATCCTGCCCGGTGGCGCTTCCTGAGAAAATCTCATTTTCAGAAGAAGATTTTACCGAATAGGTGAAATCCGTGCTTGCATCTGCAGTGATGTGCAGCGGAACGGCATTGCCGTAAAGATTATATGGGGATATGGAAAGGCTAAACGACATATTGTTTACGTGCTACAAAATTGTTTACAATCACTATATTGCCGTCAAACATTGTCAGGAACGATGTGCGATCCAGCGACGGCGTAGTCATGAACGTGTAGAAATCATCAATCGTTTTGCCTGCATTACCTGCTATGTCCGTCCAGGAAGTAAATGCCGTGTTCACATCCATGATTTCCGGTGCCGTGACGTTTGATGATTGTTGTGCGAACATAGTTTCTTATTTTTCCCACAAAAATGAGGCTAAAAGCAGAAAATGAAAAGGACAAAATCAGATCGGACAGGAACTGAGATTATAAACACGTGCACCGTCAGCATCAACATTCAAGCCGGGAAACAATGACAAATAATTAGCATTAAAGAAGGCAATCCAATCCGTCAAACGTTGGGTATATTTTGATAAGGCAAGTACCTGCAAATCATTGTCGGTAATAGCTGAATATGTGTTGCCGTTTATGATGAAGGACTGTTTTCCATCGTAATTATTATCACTTTCATAATCATTATCATAAGTGAGAATAACACAAATATTGAGTGTGCGTTGAAATCCGGAATTGGCGGATTGTGATTGATTGTTACCATAATAAGAGAAAGTATTATCATAAGTTGGAGTCACCGATGTGATTGTTGCAGCAACTAATTCTTCATTGCTATTCACTTCAGAGGATACACTCACTGTTACCGATGTTTGCCCTGCAGGAATTGTGATTGTTTCGCTACCTGTTGATTGCGTGTCATTGTCAGGATTTGAACTATCGGTGAAAGATGCTATCCAATCCACTTTTACCACGACGTCTGAAGCAACTGCCTGTTCAGAATGAACCGTTAAATCAGTTCCTGAAAACGAAGCGGAAATAACATTCGACTCCAGGGCAGCAGATGTCAATTCACAAACGAATAGACTCCAATACCAGGTTGCAACACCTTCGCTCGTATTAATATATTGCCGTGTTGTGCGGAGAATGATTTCAACGGAATCTAACCGATCACTGATATCAGCGGTCAATGATTCGATCAGCACTGATTGGTTTTTGTACAATTTTTTGGTATGGATCTTCTGTACTATATTATATAATGTCAGAAAATCAAGCTTCAGATTGACCGTTATCTTATGATATGAGTTTCGTTTGATCTGGTCTTTTTTAAGATAGCACTGTTGAAATGTGCCTTCATCTCCCCAAAACTGATTCGATAATGATCCCCATTTATTTCCGGACCCATCATAACAGGTTTGAGTTCCCATATAATATTTGAAGACATATTGATAAGCTGATGCTCCAACTTGAAATGATTGTTGCAATGAAGGCAAAGCAAAACAACCCATGATATCGAGCGTAACATCATCTTCTGTAGCGACAGTCGTACCATATTCAACTGTTGTATTCAAATGACGACGGCTATTAATAAACGGGCAATAGATCGTTCCTCCAGGATTGACGCAAATAGTAGGTACAATAGCATCCTTTGCAGATATCGATTCTGTTTGGTCACCAGTTGGAATGATATCAAAAGCAGAACTTCCAAGCCGGTTAAGATCAGAATAGAAAGAATTTGTAGCCGCATGAAATATCACACCGTCCGGAATGATGGAAGATGCCCCTAATTGAAAAACACTATAGCTCTTGTATTTTTTTAAGAATAGTTCAAACGTATCCTGTGATGTAGCAGCCAGGTTGATGGATTTTGAATCAGAAAGCTGGAGCGGTTCTGCAGGTTGCCATTCAATTTTATCGAGTCCGGACAGATATGGAGTTAAATCAAAATCAGGAACGGAATCAATTGCTTCATTCCAACTCCAAATCATGATATTTTTTTGTGAATCCGGAACGAATTCGATGCCAAAACGTATTCGAATAGAATCGAGATAGTCTGACACAGTAGCATCCGGGACCAACTGACTGAAATCTATTGTACCAGGTAATATTGCATCTGCAGTATTATTTAATTCAACCCTATATTTAAGCACTGGATCCGTATCAAAGATATTTTCAAGCAGATTGTACCCGAAGTACTTAAATACTTGCCTTAACACATAAGAAGTTTTCAGAAACGGTGTCACTCCATACCCGTTGGATTGATAAACTGCATTCGTATCGGTAGTTGGATTGATATATACAACAGAAGCATATATGATATGTTGTCCGGTTCCGATTGTCAGGTTAAAGGATTGCTCGCTTTGACCAATTTCAAAAACAAGCGTTTTCCTGCCGGCATGCTGATTCTCTCCGTTATTTAAAGAGCCTATCAGATAATGAATAATAACTGTTGTTTCTTCAGTGACAGCCGAAGGCAATGTAACTTTTATAGTAGGATCTGACAGAGTTAATGTTATGCCGCTATCCTGCGACAATTCCATTTGTGGATTATTTGCTATTAAAACCATCCCGTTATCAGAAGCCTCAATCCCATTCAACCAGATAAAGTTAGGTTTTGAAATATCCATATTATTGTCATTGTCTTTGAAAGAAACGACTACCGGAAAAATATGAAAATCATCGTCAACAGTTTTATTCATTACATTTTTAAGATGTACGAGCCATTGTTGAATCTTCTCGTCGATGGTACCGGTGTATGGATCCCGGATATCCCATGTGAGATCTGTCATTAGAATTGTGGTTCCGATCGCTGAATTTAAATCGCCATTATTAAAATAGAAGGTTCCTTGCAGTCCATCCGCTTTTGATATATCGAACAATTTTAATGTAGATGGCATAATAAAAGGGCCGAACTGCAGCGAGGCATTCCGGGAAGTTTTAAAACGATTCTGTCTATCCAGCCGATTTGGGTAATCGAGATTGGCAAGATTTTTTGCAGTATATGGAAGCGCGATAACAGCCGTTTGGCTACCGTCTGTATTTACAAGCGGATTAGTCCACTTCACTTCTGTTTTGCTATCTTTAGGTAGTTCTAGATCTCCATTATCTGTAAATGCTCTCATTCTCGTGAACCTTCTTTTAATGAATTATCATAAATAGTTCGTTGCAGATCGTATTGGTAAAAGCTAAATTTTGTAGCAATTCCTTTATCGAGATGATTCGCAAGTCGTGCCAGGATGATTTTAAGTTCTGGATCTGACGTTGTACCTGCAGTATCAATCATATTTCTTGTTTGATAATTGTCTTGTACCACATCATATTTTCCGGAGGCTCTTTGCGGCACTCGGTTGGTGCGTGCATCATTTATAGCTTCGACTACCAGCGGGTAGTTGATATGTCTCTGCAGTCGGCTCAAATCAGGCGACGAGATGACCATTTCACCACCATCTTCGGCGATAAGAGTCGGTTGTTTCACCACACCAGTTTGTGGAGTGCCCACGTATGGGATGTTTTTATACATCTTCCCGGCCGCAGCGCCTATCACATCGTACTTCCCGGTTGCTTGAGTCAATACACGTCTTGCTGACGATGAAGATACAGTGGATGAAGTGGAAGAAGAAGAAGAACTACCAGACATAGTACTCTTTACAACTGTTTCTGCTGCAGCACAAGCACCTTCGATTAAAGCGGTAAGAATTGCAGCTTGACCTATCCCGGCAAGCCCTTCTGTTGATACAGATAAAAATGTCGATTTTGCGATAGCTATTTCTGCATCTGCCTTCAATTGCTCAAGTGCCAAGTCAATTAGATTGGCCATTGATGTTTTGAGAGCGGATTCATTTCCTGTAATCAAATCACCAAGAGCGTCTCCAATCTGTGCTCCAAATTGACCATATAATTTAGTTCTTCTATTATATTCAGCTATATAAGTTTGTGTCAATTTGAGTTCTTCAGAGGATAATTCTTTATTTATTTGAGTTGTGTCAAGACCTGCTTTTTTTCGAGCAGCCAACTCTTCATTAATAGCAGCAATTTTCTTTTTTTGTAAAGCTTCTTCAACATTGAAAGATTGAAGAGGAGAAAGAGCCCCGATCCCTTTTTGTAACGTTAATGAAGCTTCTTCTTTAGAATTTTCCTTTGTTAGTTGCGCTTTTCGTTCTGAAAAAGATTTTTCAAATGCATCTTCAGATTGTTTTTCCCGTTCATTTTCTGTATTTTTCTGTATGTTGAATAAATTATCGTTGTGTTTCTTTTCGAGCAATTCAAGTGCGGTGAGTTGATCTTGTAAGTTTTGTTTTTCATCTGCATTATTCGAAGCTGCTATTTTTTTCAACAGATCTTCTTTTGTCTCGTTAAATAATCCGACATCTCGAAGTTGTTCCTGGTATGATTCATTTTCAGCCTTAACCGGATCAGCATCCAATACTATTTTCTGTATTTTCGCACGATATGCTATTTCTTCGTCTAACCGTTTTTGATGCATTTCGGCAATCTGTTTTTCAACATTAGCACGAACAGTTGGATCTTTTGTCTTTTTCAGATAATCGGTAAGTGCTTTTTCCTTCAGTGTATAATAGGCATAATCTTCCGCCATCAACTGACCGTTATAATTCGACTCACTTTTAATGTCTCCCGATTTGTATTGTTCTTTAATAGCATTTATCCGTTCCTGATGTTTTGTTTCCAGGGTTTCGGTGATCAGATTCAATGCTTTCATATCCGAAGAATCATCTCCGGTTCCACCGGTAGCTTTTCCATCTTTTAAAGTACTAAAACGCGCATCGTAGGTCTCTTTAGCAATATCGACATATTTATCTTTTGCATCCTTATTCATCTGTATATAATCTGCCAATTGCTTTTTTGTCATTTTATTGAAGGCATCTTCTTGCGCTACCTTTGCATCATTGGCTGCTTGCATTTTTTTCAACGTAGTGCCGGCAAAACCATCTAAAGCATCCGCAGCGGTTTTATGTATAGCTATTAAATCATTTAATTTTTTCTGTGCATCGGCAATTTCGTCCTGAGTTGCTTGACGCATTGATGAACTTCCCGCCGAACCGTGCATTGCTGGAGTGGTTTCGCGAACCTGCCAAGTATATCCTGGCCTTTTGGATTCATCAAGTGTTGCTTGAGCAGCGTCGGCGGCTTGTTTGGAGTTTTTTTCATCTTTTTGTGCTTGGTTATAAGCGTCAGCATGCATGTATTGTAACATCGCAATTTGTTGATTTATAAAGTCACGGGCATAACCGGTACTGATAGAAATAGCCTTCCCATATCGGTCGAAAGCTGTCGCGGCTCCCGGAATCTGATTAGTCACCTGTGAGATAATGCTACTTAATTCCTGATGTTCTGTTTTGCTCAGGTTTGTTTTTTTCGTCAAAACATCATATCGGTCGAGTAGTGGCTCAATATGTACAGTCAGATCGGAAACCACATTCAATTGATCTTTGAATGATTCGATAGCCGGCTTTGTGCCTTTGGTCATATCTTCCATGCCTTTCACTAAGGAGGTAGTCCATTCTACCCATACCTTTTTAATTGGCAAAAGCAATTGTCCAAGAGATAATTGAAAGTTTTTTAAGGTTGCTTCATATCGGGATTGCTTATCTTCTGCTGTATCCTGGTATCCGGCTGTTTTTTGTAAACTTTCTTGTATGATGGCGTAAGCGGCCGCGCCGACACTGCCCATTTCCTTTGTTTTGTCTCTCAGTTCCGTGACGGATATTCCAAGTTTCGTGAACGAACGTGGCATTTGTGTTCCAAATCCTTGCAAGGCGCGTTGTGCCAAATCATCAAAGCTTTCTCCGGTATCTTCTGCCCGGGTTTTCACAAATTTCAAAATATCACTTAATTCATTAAGCGGAATCTTAAAATGATCTGCTTTTACTGCCTCTTGCATCAACGTGATCTTATCAACTGTGCCTTCAGTGGCTTTTTGTAGGTTATCGAGTAAGTGGGGGTTGTTCAATCCGTCAAATGCTCGTTGAATGCCTTCTGTTTTAGCAGCTAGTTCGATACTGCTTCCAATAAAATGCCCGATTGCAGATAAAGCCTGTTGTCCCCATTGCAAAGCCGCGTTCCCAATCAAAGAACCAATTGCAATCATCTTAGTCATATCCGATTGTTGCTGTCCTGATTTGTTGTGCATTTGGTCCATGGCAGCCGAGCGTTCTTTTTCCACCGCCTGAAGCAACACCAATTTATCTCTATATTCGTCGCTATCCAGACTAAGTGTCTTTAAATCTTTTGAGATTGTTTTCGACATATTACTCAGTTCGTTGTAGGTAGCTCCGCTTAAATTATTAAGCACGCGGGTGGTGTCGGCCACGGATGTCTGATATTTTGTCAGGGAACTTGTGGCTTGATTATATGCAGTTGTTTTTTGTGCATACGAAGCCGTATCTGTTTGTCCGGTTGCAGCCAATTGTTCCAATGAAGCATTCAACTCTTGAATCTTTGCTTCCAATTGTGTTGCTTTCAGTTGCGCATCGCTGTTATCGATAAATATTTTAATCGAACGGTTTAAATCGGTTGCCATTTGTTTATTGTATATAAATGTTGGTTGCGTCTATGGAAAGTTCGGCTGCATACTCGCTCACGATGTCGGCCAGAAAGGGAAGTTGTCGTTCAATGACGGGGTTGAACCAGGCGATGACATGCCGGTTTCCGGTTCCCATTTTGAAGAAACTGTCGGGATTGGTGTGTTTCAGGTTGCCGTAACGGTCTGTCCATTTGCTTCCGCCTTTATTTCCTCCGTAACCACGTCCGGCGCCTCGTTGAATGTAGATTCCTTCCCGACGAAAAGAAAAGCCTACACGGTTCACCTCTTTAGCGTATTTTTTATCAAAATAGAGATTCGGATGTATCGATTCGGCCAAAGAAGTATCATGTTTCACCATCATGCGGACGTTCATTTGTAGCTTGGAAGTTGTATCAATTGCCCAGGCTTTCACATCATCATTGAATTGAAGCACTTTGTCGCTATCCTGTGCACGGTTGTATTTGTCGATCTCCGACACGGATTGCATCGTGAGTTCGAAAGGAAGGCTGGAAACAATGCTTTTATAACTTCGCCGACGATCCAGAATTTGTTGTGATAATAGATTATAGAATCCCATGATTAATCCTCCCACACGGTTTCGTCAACATCGAAAGTGACGTTTGGTTTCAGGTTGAAACCAAGAATTACGCCGTAAAAGTTGTCTGCAAAAGGACCGACGCCGCGTATGTTGAACGTCGATGCATCCAGATCATCTAATCCGTTGTCTGAGTTTTGCCGGTCACGCAGCATCACGGCCATGATTTGCGTTGCAATCAGTTTGCAGGCATCCTGGGCGTTGGCAATGGTTGAATCGTCTGTGGAACTGGTTTGTTGCAGTATGACGAAGAAATATTGTGGTGTCTCCTGCAGAGCATCCGCATCATTCATTACGAAATCAGAGTTTTTCCCGTCGATGGCAACCAGCACGACGCCATGCACCTGCGAAATGCGTGCGTCTAATTCGGTTACTTCTTCGGTTTCGGTACTGCGAAAGAAATGCTTATCGGTATTGGTATTCAATATCGATTTGTGGCGTGTGGCGATGGATTCGCCGTAAGAAAAGTGATTGTAGTTCATATCCGTTTCAGTTTACGGATACAAAAAAAGCCCCGATTAAGGGGCTTTGAAAGGACAAAAAAGAAGATTAAACGGAAAGTTTATTTTGTGGGAAAAAATTGGCGACATCTATTTCAGGATGAAGTTCAAAATATTTATCGCGTAAATAAATGCTCATTACCATCAACACACTTTCCATCTTTATGTTCAATTTGGTGCTGTTGTTTGCCTTATCCAAAATTTCAGTTGGATTTGGTAAATTGTAGATATAGTTCTTTATATCATTAAAGAAATCATGCTTGAGATTTTCATTCAATACAGATAAAGCGTTTTGCTCAACATCCAAAGCTACCTTTGGTTCCAATTTCTGTATTTCTAAAATAAAAAAATTCACATTGTCATCAACACATTTTTTTGCTCCTGAATTTTCCAAAAGAACTTCTCCAAATGAAGTTATCTTATAGGGGCTGCATTTTCGTACAAGTGAATCCAACGATGCTGGATCCTGCTTAATGATATATTCTTCAATTTTGCGAATGCTGAACTTTATATCAGACATAATTGAAACATCGTTCTGAATAGTTTGGATGCTCCTTTCATGTAAGTTACATGGAATTTTTTTTACTTCATCTTCCACTTTTTTAAATCGATGATATACCTTAAACCATATCCATGAGACTGAAACAGAAGCAATAGAAACAATAAGCATTATTGCTATAATAGGAAGGTGTTTGAACAAAAAATCAAAAGTAGCGTCCATGTCAAGTAGGGGGTTGATTTGAAGACGTTGAAAGTATCAACTGGAATCGATGCAAATATACGCATATATTTATAGAATTCGCAAATACAAAGCTATGAAATTCATATAAAAATGACTCCTATCCCTACTAAACAGAGTTAGGAGTCATTTTTCTATTCCGGTATCAATATATTCACCAATTCCTGAAGTTGGTGCCAGGCTCTCAGTCTTTCATCCTCCGGAGCTTCAGTCTTGTAAAGAATCGCCAAAAGGCGTTTCGCTTCTTTGTTGTTCATAAATTTGAAGTTTAATTTGAAAGGTTTCCCGGTTCTAACATAAATGATTTCAGCGTTACCACTACCTCATGTAGATTCGATAACAACTTGTTTTTTTCAATCACCTCGCTGTCGGAGGTTGGTTCTTGTGCTATAATCCAATCCATTGCCTGAAAAATGAATAAAAGATTACTCTGAATCCCGGCGTTCAATTCTTCTTCGGTTTCTCCCTGAAGATATACGAGCGCCCCATTGACTGATTCATTCAGCCTGAAGGTTGCGGTTGTTTTCATAATTCATAAAATTAAACTTCATGAACGATGAATTCTTGAACACTGATTTCAATCACTGTACTGCGCGTGATGTCGAATGTGAACACACTCGCTCCGGCCTCTTCGTAGAAACAACAATCGCATTCCTTGATGTTGTTTTCTGCCATTAACGCGGAAATTTCGCGGCTGGCATAATCGAAAAATGATTGAATTTTCTTCGCGGAAAGCATCCCTTTCAACTTGGGATGATGACTCGGGGCATCGGTTTGCACGATGACATGTTCTTTTGGTTTGTATTTCAGTGTTCTGAAAACGAGAGGATTAATTCTTGCCACTTTGATCGTACGATCGGGTTGTGGCATCAAGCGTTTAGGCTTTTTCTTGTTTGTGGCTTCTTGCGTAGGGAAGTTCATAACTTTGGTTGTTCTGCATTTATTTTAGAGCCATTTAAAATGGTAGCGGCGCTCATTTCCCGCTGCAGAACAACCAAAGGCTATTGACGGTCCACCCGTCTCGGAAAATGGCACCGCCATTTATACTTTAAAATAAAAAAACCACCTTATCAAGGCGGAGGCATAAAGCCTTTGATTTGTTCTGCGCTGCAAAGATAAGGTGGTTTTTCTGAAAATACAATAGGGATTACCAATTATCATTCCCATTTATAGACGAATTAACAAATTTGTTGAGTTCTGAAGCTAATCCCTTCATTTTATTGTCCAATAAAGACAATGCTTCCACTCGTGCCGATACTTCATTTTTAGGGGATGTGTCATTAACAAAAAATCGTTCTGCATCCAGTTTTCCGATATGAATCCCCCAAAAATCCATAAAGGTATATCCCAATTCGAAATCACTAAACGTGTATTTAAACCGTTCGTCTTTAATTTCAATCTTTATTGTTTGAAAAGAACTTATGTTGTAAAATTTCTTTTGTTTGCCGACAACATTAGATAGAAAAATATTGTCTTTAATGATAATAATACCGGCATCTTTATCATCCAGATCGATCACATATTTAGATGACTTATGGGTTTCGGAGATCCATTGCTTTACAGTAATATAAATTTCATTTTTTGTTTTCCCTGGTGCCGAAACAACTCCCGAATATTCAATTTTACCGTTTTTCATTGGAATTGAATCATTCTGTGCATAGGCAATAAAGGGAATTAATGCGAGTAGTAATAGAAGTTTTTTCATAATAAAGAAGTTATATTATCCGACAAAAATAGAAAATGCAATAGGGAAGAAGAATTATTCTAAATCATTTATCCTTTCATATTCAAAGAATCGTATAGCAATAGTGACATGAGGCTTATCAAGATCATCGGATTCATAGAAATAACAATCATTTAAGCGTATATCACCTTCAGAATCAAAAAATTGGGTTACCATATTTGCCGGAATGTAACCAATTCGCACATCATCAGAAGTAATCACCTTAATTGCGTTTTTATCGACAGGATTGTTTTTTTCTCGTTTAAGATAAAGCTCATCGTTGAAACTCAAATTATTAACTTCATTTATGGCCCTTTCTGATAAGTAATAAGTACCTGCAAGATTGATCTGAAATTCATCTTCGCCATATATTTTCTTAAAAAGTGGCTTATATACTGGCTTCGTAGGCACAATAATATCGGATTCTTGAATTTTATTTTCTATTTTCTCCGTATCTGAAAAAGTATTTACAGAAAAAATAATGATTCCAATCACAACAATAATAATAAATATAACTATCATAATTACTTGTTTTTGAATGTAATTTACCAGTTATCGTCTGATTTTTTATTTATCTCTGTTTTTAGAGATTCAATTATAGAGTTAATTTTTTTATCAAAATAGAACAATACTCTTTCATTTACATCTAATCGGTTCGAGCTTTTATCTATAAAAGAACTAATAGGCAAAGTAGTTTCGCCGATATCAGGAAATTCCCGTAATTGATATTTTATTAAAAAGCCATCAATGGTATATTTATATCTGCCATTTTTGACATAAATATTAATAAAGTGTATAGAATAACAACCCAAGTATTTAGGATTATCATAATCTGGTATAAAAACTTTCTGTGAAATAGTGATTGTTCCATCATCTTTGCTCTGATATTTCACTTCTGATTCAGAAGCAACAACATTTTTTTGAAGATTTACTGCCCATTGAATAGCACGTCTATAAATTTCATCTTTCGTCAAAGTAGAATCTTTTACAATTCCGGAATAAACTACAGTTCCATCAACAATAGGTATTTTTGATAAAATATTAGTAAAATCTTGCGCCATAGCCATTATCGGCAGTAAGGCAATAAGAAAGATAAGTTTTTTCATAATAATTTAAGATTACCAGTTATTGTCTGATTTTTTGTTCATGTAATTGATATATTCCTGAACCTGTAAATTGAAGTAATCTTCAATTGCTTTTTTCTCCTCCGGCTTTATAAGTTTCCCCTTATTGTTGAAAATAACAAAATGACCAAATGTACTTCCTGAAAATAAAACAGAATATTCATTTCCCGGCATGTGCATATCAATAGAGACAAATTCAAATTTCACCTTTCCATCTTTGAATTTCAATTCCGTATCATATGTAATATCGACAGGTATTTTAACCCATCCATTTTTATAGTTGAACACGCTTGGAGCAAAAGTGGTAAACCGAAGATATTCGTTTTTTATATCTCCTTTTTTTGCGTCGGCAGGAGATACCGTAAATTCGTTGATGTACTTGATTGTTTTGTTGTAGAGTTGCTCGGCTGTTTGACCCTCAAAAGGCAAAACCACATACGAAATTGTTGAATCTTTTGCGTTTTGCAAACTATTTTGAGTTACGATAAATGTTTGCGCCATAGCCATTATAGGCAGGAATGCGAGTAGGAATAGAAGTTTTTTCATAATAATGAAGTTAGATTATCCGACAAAGATAACAAATTCAAACAAAACAATAAATAGGGAAAATGGTCTATTAATTAGAACAAAAAAACCCCTACATTGCTGTAGGGGGTCGGAGTGAAACCAGGTTGTCAAACGATAATCACACTACCGAGATAAATTGTTTTCCAATGCTATGCAGCCCGTCAACAATAGCCTTCCGTTTATCACTACGAGGATGACGGAATCCGGTTAAATAATGCCCGAGTTGTTTTTCATTAATGCCTGTTATACGGCTCAGCGTGGCACGGGTAATAATGCCGTCAAAATAATACAATAAAGCCTGGACGGACATTTCAAATTCAAGTTTGTATTCTCCCTGCAAAATAGCCGGAATATCTTCATTGTTCAATTTCATACCTTCGATATGAAATTCAATAGCTGATGCGTAAGCCTCTTTTACTCCTTCAAGCGTTTTGTGAGTTGCCACACAACCGGGAACCTGTTCGGAAGCTGCTCCATAATTTTCGCCCCAGTCAATAATCACTTTAATTTTTCCCATTGTATTGTTTTTTGTGCAGGATGGTTATTTCCACCCTGCTTGTTTGAAAATGCTGTTTAATAAAAATTGCGTTTGAACTTCATTGTCTTTACCATTTACGGTCACTGTTCCTTTTTTTGTCGGATGATTGAACTGGCGATGACTTCCTTTTTGCCTTGCTATGTACCAGCCATCATCCTCCAACATCTTAATTACTGTTTTTGTTTTTAGCTTATCCATTTCTGTAGTTCTTATCGTTTGACCCTACAAAGATAGTATTTTTACTATCAAAAAGCAAGTGTTTGTATGAAAACGGGGTGTTATTTATAAATGTTTAACACAATAAAAAAGCCCTCAATATAGGAGGGCCTTCGGATCAAATCATAATGATACGATAAATTTCAATTCCCGGATGGGTCTTATTGTGGCTTTATTTCAAGATGTAGATATTCAATGACTTTCTCTAACTTATCAAGAGGATACGTTTCACGGGTTCCTTTCAAAAATTCATTGAAATTTGAATAATTGAGGCCAAGTTCACGTGTAACATGTTTGACCGGCAAGTTTTGTCGCTTCAGTTCTGCTTTAATCGCTTCGCGAAACATTCTTTCTTGGGTTGTATTTTGTGCAAACATACGATTATTTTTTGAAAAATGGATGATTGGCTAATATTACTGCATTTTCTTCGCTCGTGATGCGGATGTATTTGAAAAATGCTTGCTCTGTTTTGTGACCGGTGATCAACATGATACGAAAAGTTGGAATCTTAGCAAGATACATATTTGTAGCTCCAGATCGTCGTGCCGTATGGCTGCTTACGAGTTGCCATTTCAGGTGATTTTTCCGCTCTATCTTCATACCCACCGTGCGCTCGATGCGTACCGCTGCATTGATGCCGGCCTTCTTACATACTGTTTTGATCACTTTATTGAAATTCTGTGACGATCGCATTACAGGAAGCACATTGCTATATTTCTTCATGATCTCTTTCACGTAAGGATGCATCGGAATACGCACCGTGGTGCCTGTTTTTTTAGTCTTTATGACGATGTTATTACCTATCACATTATCATATTTCAGCGTTGAATAATCGCTGTATCTCAAAGCTGTGAAACATCCTATAATGAACACATCACGCACGATATCTGATTCACGCTTTAGTTTTAGGTTGTTAATTCTGTCAATTTCTTCAAGCGACAAATAAACAGCTTGTACTGATTCTTCAAGAGGCAAAGTGAATTGAGACTGTGCGTCGATTTTGAATCCTGCACGATTAGCGGCATTCAAGACTGTTAACAACTTCTGACAAAAAGAACGTATCGTATTTTTGCAATAGTCTTTTTCTTTCAGATAATAAATAAAGTCTTCAAGTGTTGTGTCTGAAAATGAGTCGGTAAACAGTTCTATATTTCGTGTTTTTTCGTAATCAGTTACCTTTCTTGCCAGGTTTCTGTATGTTCTTTTGAATGCAGGTGATCTATGAGCTGATGATGCCCGCTTTAGTGCAAGGATTGCTATTCGCTCTCTCTTGTCACTATTGACACGGGTAAATAAATTGCTTATCTTTGTCATGTAAATTTTATGTTAGTAGATCGTTTTCTGGTTTGCTTTCAGAATTACCCCTGCCATTAGCGCGACAGGGGTTTTTCTTGTAATATCAAATTATTTCTTCTTTGCCTTCAACCTCTTTTGCTACCCGGATCGTTTCCTGATAGCTTTTCCAACCTTCAACGTATTCAAGAAAATCAGCTATTTGAGTCTCTTTTACAGAGACAGCAGCGTTGATTTTTGTAATAAAATCTTCTATTGCAAGAATGAAGGCAGGAAAGCAAATAAAAATGCAGGTATAATCAAAAATATCACTCACATCTCCGAATACCTTTATTGATTCCCAATTATCCCCTATTTCAGAGTCGTAAGTATGTATTTTAAACTCTCCTTCAGAAATAACAAAATAGGCAGAGTTGTGTTTATATTCTGCTGGAGTTGGTTTAAATAATAAAGCAAAGTGCTTTGATTCAACATAGCTAATGTCTGTATACTTGCTAAAATCGAATGATTTCATTAAATCAATGACTGCCTTTTTTGCATTCTCGGTTGTGTTTTTGCGTTCGCTCAATTCTAAGTTTTTCATTTTGTGTAAATTTTGATGTTTGTAAATATTCCAATATGGTCTGATTAATGCCGTATAGCCGGCAGCAAAGCAAGAAAAATTGATCATTCAATTATTTGTTTTATTGAGTTTAATTGTTCATTGCATTCAATTAATCCTCGCACTTTTTCCTCATATCTAATCATGCTATTTGTCATCCCCTGGTCACGATCCGCATTTGAATATTCTATAATTATTTTATTGTATTCCATTATTGTTTTTCTGTTTTCAGTTATACGGTGTTCAATTGCGATAATAATGTCATTTGAGTTCATGATTGTAAGTTTTAGTTGTAAGTTTTACTTTCCTTTCTGGGATCAAAGATACTCATATATGAGTACTATTTCAAAACGTTTGCAGTTAATAATATTCAAATATGAGTGCTATTTTAAGAGGTTGAAGTTAAATATACTCAAATATGAGTATATGTAGTGTATAGTAGATGCAAAAAAAAACCGCCCGATCTGCACAGACCAAGCGGCTGACTCCATGAAAAACAAAATGGACGAAGGTTATTTCATCATATCAGTCATTCTTTCATGCTCTTCTACAGCCATTTCCATGCTGTATAGAGCATCATAAAGATTTGAGTTTCTTACTTCCGGCTTTTTCGTTACGTCGCCGTTAGCCAAGGTGTTTACAATCCGCATTTGGTTTTCAAACACGCTGCCTTTAGCTTCGCCACCACCGGAAAACGTTAGCGGAAATTTCGCGGTAATAAAATCGAGACAACCGAGATAGAACCAAAAAATTGCCATCTTCACGTTTGGATCCAGGTGAGAAACCAACTTCACATCATTCTTTCCCTTATAGGTATAGATCACGGAGATAAAGAGATCAATCGCATTGTCATCCGTTTGCATCCTGTCCTGGTATGTCTGCAGAAAAATAAATTGATCGTATGTGATTTCCGTCAACCCATCAGCGGGACCTTTCAATGTTCTTAACCGGCTTGTCAAAGTCGGGAATGGATTCCGGGTAAGTTTCGGATAGATGTAGCGGTTGCCTTCTTCATCGGGATCCGATAGAAGAAAATCCAACTTTTCGGCTTGATCGTTTATCCATTCCGACGAAACAAGGTGTTTTTCGCGTCCGATTTTCAACAAAAACAAGCCGTTTCGTTTCTGCTTAATGCTTGCATTGAGGCAATAAAGCATCATTTTCACCTTACATTCTTGTGGCGAAATGTTTTCGGAGGTAAGTTTTAAGAGGTATAAAATCTCTTTTGCGGTTAATTCGTTCCAGTTGCCCGGTAGTGATAGTTCTTTCATCATCCTAACATGAAAAAGGTTTGTTTATCCCAATCGTTATATCCCAATGCAGTGATCACAGGGGTATAACTAAGCGCTGTCGCATTTACATTGAGCATTGAAATCAATTCCTGCATGTAGAATTTTGATTGCTCTTCATAGAAATTTCCTTGATCTTCGGTTATATAAAGTGGCCTGAAAAGAGGTTTATACTCCACTCCGTAGCGTGGAACTGCACGTTCCAGATTACTGTTTGCATTATGAAAAACAAAGGCGATTCGATTTGCAATGTACTTTTTAATCAAGTCAATGACTCCTTTTTCAATATCGGTTGCGTCCGTTGCGCTTACTTTTGCAAGCAATGAATTGAATAAATCATTACCAAGAAGTTTCCAGATATCCTTTTTTTCAATGCCATTCATGGCCATGAAAATGGTCTGATAGGTCAACCTGCTGTATTGAATATCAACAAGGCCATTATCTTGAAAATCGGTTACGGACCGGATGAAATGCGTTGCATCTGTTTTGTAGTCGGTATAATTCGCGCTGTTTGTTTCAAGAAATTGCAAAGCCAGTTCAAGGTTGTTCCATCCCCGTTCCTCCAGGCTTGCCATGTAGTTGGCTATTTTATTGTCGCTTGCAGGTGCCAGTTTCTCTGTCCTGGAAACAGTGTGCCCGGTATCACCGAAATTGATGCTCGTTTCACGGGTTGCAACCAATAATGCGAATGGTGCCAACGAACGTTGAATCACCGGAAGCAATTCCGCCATTGAAGCGTTTTCAGTTGGACGGGCAGTTGCGTATGCTTCCAAACTATTCATCAATGTAGCGCCAATATATCTGCTTACAAAAATATCGCGTGCATCGTCGATGTAAGGTGCCACGACACTCAATGATAGTGATCGGTTGATCTTGACGAAACCACCTAATTCGTCGATGGATTGAAATAGATTACTCATGATTAAATTTTTTGATTGCCGATTTGTTTCGTTGCGCCGGTGCCTTTATCAATCGTCTCAAGAACAATGTTCGGGATCATGAAATGAATATCTGCCGGCCATTTGTTGATCACCTTAGCGATGTAAAGAGGCATCGTAAGTGCGTCGCGGATCGGCTTTGTCATCGCCTGTTTGATGATGAACAATTCCCTGGCTTCAGTTCCATTGATACTTGTCGATTTTCCGGGCGATGCACCGATAATGGATGGATGTACGCCGGTGGCTGAATAGATGACATTGCTTGCTTCTTCACTGTCTTCGATATATTGTCCGTCGCTCAGGCCATTCGGCACGGCTGCAATGATGATATCCTGCTCTTCAACTCCTTTCACTTTGTCATAAATGAATTCAGATATGAAACTTTTCCCGGAATTCTCGGCGCCAGAAAGGAATTTATTCATGTCTTCAAGAAACTTTCTCTTACGTGCTACCTTCAGGGGTTGTTCCGTTATTCCTTCAGAGTTAAATAACTTGTCCCAAAATCCTTCACGTATCTTCACATGATACTTGATCACCATCGAATTACGGATAAGAGCCTTTTTGAATTCCGGGATAGCACAGGCAAAATCGTACCAACCGGATAGAAAAATACTCCACCATGCCGGCAGACCGTAATAGAATCGTCCGGGCGTTGGAGGCGCCAGGCTCATCACATAACTTTCTGCACCATCATCCACATTTTGTCCCTGATCATTTGGAGTTATCCCGACTCGTTGTTTAAGTTCGTACAACGGAGCTTTCCGATCGAGGAAAGGTGTTGCTATCAGATCTCGTGAAGGTTGCAAATGCCACCAGGCGGAATATCCATGCCATTCTATTTTTCCGTCTGCATTCATCTGGCTCAACCGACTGTACACCGCTTCAAGATTAACTATCTTGACAATCTTTCTGTTAGATTTTTGCTTGTTGAAAACAAATTGAACATACGCATCTGCAAAAACCGAAATGTCATTAGCCCACTCTTGTGTAAGTCTTATGTAATTATTATCCTGGATGAACTCAAAAATATCAGGCGCTTCACTTTCAAGCAATTCCTCATAAACCATCTGCCCTGTTTTATCACGTTTCTTCCGAACCACCATGATACCATCACCATATGCGATTCGTGTGTTAAATTCAATCGAACTCGACACTGCCACATTCTTGTAACTTCTGCGAATGATTTCAGTTGGAAGATCATTTTGAATGCCGCGTCGCATCCATGCCGGTATTACTTTAAGTTTGACATTAATCGGATTAACAATCTCGCCTATGCGATAATCTGATTTTTCGATTAAGTCATCCGAATCCATCATTAACACCGCGGCCTTGGCGCCAGACAAATATGCCGTTGTTCCAAAATCAAAAACTTCCTTATTAGTTGTTTTTTTTGCCATTTTAGATATAGACTTTGAGTCCGTTGAACCGGACGATTAAGACACGTTTTATTTTTCGCGGGTGTGTTTCCCCGGCTTGCATGATGTTCACCGTATCACCGGCAGTATGGATCGAAGTAAGAATAGCCTTCGGGTAATCAATCCTTTCGCCGGTACTTAGTTTTACGAAGCGGATGGAAAACTCTTTGCGCCTTCCATCCGGCTCTTTTCTTTCCATAATCTTGAAAATCTGGCTTATATGAATTCTTTTTTTTCCCATGCTCATAGGCAATTACTTAAGATTATCTATGCTTCCGACTGCAAAAAAAGTCACTATCAAACCGCATTGAAAGGACAAAAAAGGAATTTGCACGGGTTCTTTCGCTTACTTTCTAAGCCGTTTTTTAGAAAGGAAGGCGATTTTCTTTGCTACTTTCTTTGATCGCCTCCAATGAAAGAAGTCAAAAAGTTAAACATTCTAAAATATCAAACGTTTCACATGAAAATGAACTCATATTTAATGCTAAAAGTTGTTTTTCAGATTAATAAAGGATTCGGAAAGGGAAAAATTTTCCTTTACTTTACCTGCAGGGCGCGCACCGCCCTCAATGGAATTTGCGAACGCAAAAAAATAAATACCGTAATATGCTGGGGGATGTGGCAGATAATAAAATTAACATTTTCCCTCCCTAATAAGCATCACGCATGTGATACCTATGATTTCAATAACATTTTAATTAAAGGAAGATAGCGCCGCCTGAAGATTTAGACGGTTCAACGAAATAGAAGTTCATCCCTGTAAAAAGAGTATCCCACGCGTCTGTGATGTGGGTTTTGTATTCGTCTGGTGTATCTGGTGTGTCTGGTGTACCTTCTGGTGTTTTGTCTTTTTCAAATCCATTTTTGCCTTGACGGATCCCTGATTGCTCCATAGCAATCTTAAGGTATTCATTATGGATTAAATTAAATGTTGGGAATAACAATGAAGGATCACCCTTGAGTGCAAGATCAATTTGTAGATGCTTCCAATCGTGTCGTGGTGCTTGACCGATGTATACTCCTGTGATTTTGTATCTATTTGCGTTGAATACCTTCATGACTGTTTCAGAATAACTCTCCGGATTATTACCTGATGTCCACACGAACGTGTGATCATAATAGAATACTACATCCTTGTTAATCTTTGGCAGATAGTAATCACAAACTACCTGGCATAAGTCTTGCAATTTCCTTGGTGTCTTGACAAAGAATGAATGAATAGTTCTTAACTCATTACATATTACCTGACCTATTGCACATGAAGATATAGCAGCATTTGAATCGAATGCAATGTGGATAGGTTTGGTGAAGTCTACATCACCATCTCCCATACATCCAGACATGGTGAGTTTTTTCCAATCGCTACCTAATACAGATAGTCGGCCATTGTCTGGTGGTAAATAGAAGTGTATGTTATCATCCAGGGCAGAGTAGAACCCATTCGCTACTTTGAACAGTCGTTCGTTCATGAATGCAGTTCGCCATATCAATGGTGGACTATCACGATACATTTGCCATATAAAGTCTTCGCCAAGTACTTCATAATTATCAAATACATCATATTCAGCATAGAATACAGTGTATTCTTTTTTCTTTCCTTTTTGCGGAACAATTGGCTTTTGATAACGACGTGCAAGGTTTAGATCGTCTCTTAACTCTTTTGCATGTCGAATCACATATTCTGTTTGTTCCGGCATGCCTTCATATCGCTTAGTCTCTTTGTATAGATTACGGATATAATTGATATGATCTACAGACATCTTATCTTCTTCTTCCAATATCCAACGTCCCATTTTGGATGTTGGCATATCGGTTGAATACAACGTTGAATGATGCCACGGATTAGAATCAAAATATTGCTTATTGCCTCGGTTAGCTGGATTGACTTCCGATTTTATTTTATCGTAGCTCAGAAACTTTGCTTCCGGGCCAATGATCCAATCGAGCGACATGGAATTTGCAGACATGCCTTGATTGAATGATAGCACAACCATGATAGTGCCATTCCAAAAATGAAAGCAATTTTGCCATGCTTCGCGTAATGGCGGGCGTTTGGGTTGTTTGAAGTTTAGATTTTGTGGGGCGCGGCGGCCAACAAAGTAGTGAACGCCTTCGAAATATCCCCATTGTGCTAATGCGTGACAAATAGCCGGCAATGTATTGCCCCAGGCTTTTGCATAAGTAGGCGAAATAAGTGCGCCGGTACTGCCTGGCATTGCCCAGACACGCTGAAGAATAAAACGCGCATCAATGCCTTCTGATTTACCGGTTCCACGAGCTGCAACAATTCGTTCTTCATGTGCACTAACAACCATAGCGGCACGTTGTGCACGGTTGAAAAACTTTTTAAAGGTTGGTTCAGCCGTATGAAGTGAGTTTAACTTGCTATTAATTTCTTGTTCATTCATCGACTTCTTGTGCGTCAGTTGCAGTTTCTAACACTTTGCCTTTGAATAAGGCTCTGAATTCTTTTCTATGAGCTTCCAAATCCGGTATTGGTTCCATGCCGTCAAGAACCGATATATCATCTGTAGGTTCCCAATTTGGTGGAATCATCTGACTCCAATCAAAAATTTCATCGTCTTTATCTGCCCGGGTATATTTACCGATTTTGTCAATGTTGGCGGCAACACCTTTAGAATCTTTATTTGCAACAGCTATGATATAACCTTCTTTTGCACCTTCGATTATCATGTGTCTATACCAGTCTTTAGAAGACAACCGTATATTTCCAACAATCTTTGTTATAGCAGCTACATCACGATAAGCTTGCGTCTGACTGATTATGTCAGTTAACCCGCCACATCCACGTCTTAAAAATGAAACGAGATCCTTATCTGGCATTAAAGGATCTTCAAGTAGTTTTGCGACACTAAGCATTATGCGCTCTCTTATTTTATTTTCGCGTTCAGTTAATGAAACCAGGGCATCTTCTTTCGATTTAAAAAGATGCTGTTCAATTTTATCATATATAGATGATTCCTTTGCCATGGCTTTATTCTTTTTGTGACTGTTCAATACCGTTGTATCGAGGAGAAAAGTTAAGTTCCTTATTTTTCCTTCTTCCTGAAGGAAAAACAAGGGTCTTAAACTCTCCTAGCTGATGCTGAATGTAGCTATCGTGACGTTAGCCGATCGATTACCGGATAAAAGAAAAGGCAACACATCATGTATTGCCCATTCTCCGCGATGCATAAAAGGTTCGATTATTCCCGGAACGAAAGCTCGCGGGAATAACCGATCAAATTTGTTTTGGTTCATTCAAAGCTGCTATTTCTTGTTCGATATTGGCCTTATCGGCTTCGTACATAGTTAAACGCGAACGGGCATTCGTTTCAAGATTCTTCTTTCCTGCAGTTACTGCGTTGTCAATCGAAAGATTTGTACGCTTGATGTTCTCAGTCACGCGATTCAGGCGATTCTGCAGATACACGGATTGTACGGTTGAATCGTTAGCGCCTTCAACATCTTCGTTTGTTGGTTCAACAATTGCGGTCCCGTCAAATTCAGCCCACAACGATTTTTTTTCATCTGATAAATCGGTTAATTGTTCGGCTAAATCTTTACGTTCGTCATCTGTCAGCGTATCATCATCCAATTCGGCATGAATGGATGCCATCAATGGAACGATTTCCTGAATCCGTGAATAAGTTGCTTTTTTGTCATCGGTTAATGTCGAAACATCAACCTTTGAAATGGCAACATCCATGGATACTTCATCCTCGCTTGGATTTTTAGCTGCCGGTTCAGTGGCAGCAATGGTTTTGAAAGCATCCGGATTCGATTTCATTTTTGCTTCGATAGCTGCTATTTTATTCACCAACATGGTGAAATGCATATCGAAAGCAGCGATTTCCTCTTTCACATCCTTGAAATATGTCAGATACTTTTTCTTGATTTCATCACTTGCCAATTTTTCAAACAAGACAACACCGTCTGCATAGTTGCGTTTTTTGTCACCCAACCAATTTTGAACTTGCTTAATCATACTATTTTAATTAAGGTGCGACAACTGACAATGCATCCATATCAATGGGCGTACCCAAGAAAATAGTAGGCACAAACGAATCAGCTTCGAATGTGAATTTGTATCCGCGGCGATCTGCCGTTTTTTGTCCAAGATCAACAGCGGGCTTGATGTAACACAACATGCCTTTTTGACCGACCATAATTTGTTCGCCTCCTTTAGCTTCCAAAACAAGGTAGCCTGGTGTGTTGTTTACGTATCTGGCGAAGGCAGCGGCTTCCTTTAAATTACCTGGAAAGAAGAATTCACCTTTCTGAGTAAAAGATTGAGCGTCATCATCTCCCTGATTGTCGGCGCCATACTTTACCGTGTCTTTCGTACAATAGATATATTTCGGTGTCGATGTTCCATCTGAGAATACAAAAGCTCCTGCTGCAGTAACATAATCTGCATCGACTGTAATTTCAGCCGGAAGAGCCGGTGCAGCGGAAACCATTGAATCCGGAACAAAAAGCACCCGTTGCTTGAAACCGCCCGGATTGTCTTGTCCTGCACTCCACAGTAATGGTGAAACTCCTATCGGAATTGCAGCTGCGCATAATGCAAAAGATGGGTGGGGAAACACGAACAATGCTATCATTACAACAGCAAGAGTCAAAAGCGCAAATTTATTTCGTTTTAAATTTTTCATTTCTTTGAAAATTAATGATTTACACTAAGAAAAGGAGAAGGCTGTTAAGCCTTCGCCTGTTCCGTTATTGATTAATAATCGCCGGCATAGTTCACACCGGTGTTGACTTGCTCGTTCGTTTGGAACACTTTTTGATGCACGTCCCTTATACGTGTATCGTACGATGCCTGAATCCAGAATTGAACTTCGTTCGGATCCTGATACGGATTACGTACTTGCACATACGCATCATCCCCTTGGTTATTGACGCCAATATCTAACAGACCCGGCTTTTGCAAAGTCAGTTTGTCTCCGGTTCCCAAAGCCACATCATACTTAAGTTGCAGCCCTGGCGTTAGTGTATCAGATCTTAATTGGGTGATCAACTGATCAACAGTCGGGATCTGGAACATCTTCGTCATTCTCCAAAGTGCCTGACGTGCACATTCGATTGGATTTTGAGCAGCATACAAGAAAACATCTCCTGTTGTACGGAGCAACGGATGTGCCGATCTTATAAATGCTACCATTTGTTGGTAGGCTGTATAATCAGCATCACCAGTGGGAAGCACAAATGCACCGGTGTTTTTCAGATTGTTATTTGCTGTCGATATTTCACCGGCAGTAGTCAAAATATCAAGCTTTGGAAAGAATCCCGTAAAAGCCGTCATAGGACTCATCACGGTCGTGTCTCTTTCTGCGAAAAATAATGCAAACGTGACATCTTCTGCGACTGATTTCACGACATTGGTCAAAATCAACAGTTCTAATGGATGCCTTTTTGACTTGTTGTCAACCATTTCTCCCTGGTTGGAGATCACTTTTTTGTCTGTGTAATTCGTGATGTTGTCCACAATCTCTGCATACGTCCGTTCTGGCTTCAGACTCGATTCATAGAATTTCATCAATTCCTGTTCATTCCCAAGCGTCAAACCTGGAACGTATGGACGCAAAATACCTGCCTTACGACGTGTTGTGATCAATCGATCTTCACCTGTTACCTGAAGTATGTTAATACCCAAATTAGCACAGGTAGCGTTCAATGCAAAATACGGAAGTTCGCGAAGTACATCATTGTACTGAATCGCCATACGAGTTAAACTCGCAATGTTAACGGATGGTGTTTCCATTTTCGTAATAAGTTATTAAATTAATCCCTCTTCTTTTGCTTTCGTCAAAATGGAAAACGTGTCACCCGAATTCTTTTTACCAAATTCGGCCAAATCATCTTCAGTTGCCCCCAACTCTGATTCGCTTTTCACAGAAGCGCCTTTTGCACCCGATCCGGCTAACAGATTGTCAACTTGTGTTTGCAGTTCGGTTTTTTCACCTTCCAATTTGGTTTTAGCAGTCGTCAAGGTTTGTACCTCTGTTTGTGCAGCATCCAGTTTGGATTGAATTTCACTTTCATCCTGATTAGCGGCAAAAGCCTCTAACAGACTATCAGGCGTAATCTCTTTTGCTTCAGGATTAGCCTCTAAATAATGGGAAACCATGCTGTCCCAATTTGCAGCTTTTGCAGTCAACGCTGCGAGTTTTTCTTCAGTTAAAAGTTTCATTTTCTAAACATTAAAATAATTGATTACATTTTCGAGCGTATCTATCCCGTCGATAAGTCCCATTTTTACGGCTTCAGAAGCAAAAAAAGTTTTGCCGGTTCCCCAATCTTTTTCTTGTCCCTTCAATCGATCTCCGCGACCGGTTGCAACGCTTTGAAGAAAATATTCGTTGTATTGATCACAGATTGCACGAACAGCTTCCGGCTTACCATTTATGGCATCCGTGAAAGCTTTGTTTTTATCTGTTGATTTGGTAGCGTAAATTTCTTTCACGCTTATACCCTCCATTTCAAGTTGTTTGCTGTAATCAACCAAAGTAATGTAAGTACCGATGCTTCCGGTTTGTGCCAATTCGGAATTGGCAAAAATCATGTCACAAGCTGCAAGAATGCCATACATGGCAGAAAAAGCAAAGTCATCAACAAATCCGATCACGGTTTTATTTCGTTCGGCAATCTTGCTTACCATGAGGCGCATTGCATTGCTTTCGCCACCACCGCTTTCGCCTGTGATGACCACTGCTTTAATATTTTGATTGTTGTAGCAACGTTGAAGAATATCGGCTTTTGTGTTCATGCCAACCGGTCCACAGAACTGGTCATTTTTGGTAATTACGCCGTTAATGTTTAAAATGGCAATGGAATTTTCCGGAGCATCTTCCGGAGCAACACTAATTCCTGCGGGACTGATGACATAAGATTCGTTTTCTATGATTGAAATTCGTAACGCTGACTTATCAGATGATTTTTTATCATCCGAATCATCCGATTCGTTACGAATTCCTTTCATCCAGTTAGTTACATAATGAATGTAATTACCGGCAAATGCAGGTTCAATAAACCAGACGCCATTTAAAATGTTGTGATAGTATAACATGCAGCTTAATTTTCTGCAATGTTATAGCCTTTTTAGAGGGAAGTAAAGGACTAATTAAGGAAGGTATGTCAATGAATCGACGGTGTTTTTTGCCGCAAAATCAAGTTGATGGCCCGCAAAATCCGACATTTTACCAGGCGTTATCCGTTTCACTGTTCCGCGTAATGGATAAGTTTGTTGTCCGGATATCATCATCTCTCCTGTTGATAATGTATATCGTAAGATCATTCCGACTAACTTTAATTGCTCGAAATAAATCTTATCGGCTGATGTTACACGGTTTGACGGGCATACGATGCTCACTTTGGTATCATATACCGTTCCCGGATCATCTTCCGAAGGCGTTGTGTCCACACTGATCTTGTTGTTCGCATGTGGCAACGTTTTCCAGTTTTTTCCGGAATTCAAAACAATGCGTACACCATTGTTCATATAGAACATGGCAAGTACTTCCGATGGAAATACATATTCTGCAAGGATGATTCCACCCGCGTTATCAATGTCTGACATAATAATTCAATTAGTTGATTTATAACTATTTAACACTCAAATACTTAGCATTTTTGATGCATTTTTGATACATTTTTACTTCAAAAAACGGACAAAATCACACGCTTTGTCGGTGAAGTTTTTGTTTTGAATAGGCTCTTTTTTCGCGACGTCTTACCTCCTGGCGCCATCGGTAATAATCTTTCAAAAGTGCATCTTCGGTGATGGATGCGATTCCATATTTGCAAATGAATTTCCAGACTGTGACGATGTACGGAATTCCTTCCTGATGTTTTTCGCCATCAAGTTCATCATGCAGTTCGGCAAAGAACATGTTTTCGATTTTCCGTTGAATTAGATCCTGGCTACGTTCACCAAGATAGTTGTATGTTTCCGGCGATTTGCCCAGGCGCCTGTCCGGCAAAGCTATTTCAAGGTTACCCCGATCCACGGGACAGTTTACCGGGCGTTTCTGGGTTAAGTCCCAAATCAAATGATACAGATCCAAATTGTCAGGAAATGATACGGCTGTATTTTCATGGTAATTATACTTTCCGGTTACGAATTCCTGAAGATGCGCTTTAATGAAAATTTTAGTGGTAATCATGCCAGTAAGATTAGATTAATGAGCCTTTTTGCACTACAAATATACGTACTAATCAATGTATTACAAAATAAATGTGTAATATAATTACCATAATGAGTAATATAATACGCAAAATAAAAGTCAAAATATACCTACTTCCTACTACAACATGTTAATATTTTGTATTTCAAATAGTTATATACTGTTTTTTGTAGCATGTCCGCTTATGTAGTAAGTTGTAGTAACCTGTAGTAGGCAGTTAAAAAAACGCTTACCTACTACAATTTTCCATTTGTTGATGCATGTTTCAGCGTGTTGTAGTAAGTAGTAAGCAAAAAAGTCCGTTTTTTTTCTCGCAAGAAAACAGATTTATTTATAATACAACATTTCATCTTTTCTTTCAATTAAAATTTGGTGAGGAGGTGATAACGCTTGAGTGGTATATCGGTGCCTTGACGGTCCGACTTCTGGCTAAAGCCTAAAGCAGCTAAAGCCCGACCCATTTTCTGAGGTGTGACATGGAGTGTATCTTCAGCACGGATTTTGTGGTTTTTCCGTAAAAGGTCTACAACCTCGGTTGCGTTCAAATAGACGGCTTGTGAAAGTGTCTCTGTGGTTGGGGTGGCCAGATACAAACGCGCGTATTTCATAGCCGCTGTTTCGACTATATACCGGGCATTGTACTGTTCGAATTCGTCAAAGTCTTCCAGGGTGAAGTTCCAGTCGAATTCCGTGTTTTCATACAGGTTCAGAGCTTCAGCCCACATCTGATTAACGTCGCACAGCGTTGAATATTCGTGATTGATCTCCGTGATCTCTATGGCACCGAATCGACGGTATCCATATCCTTCTTTCAGAAAGCCTCCGGCTTCGGAATTATGATTGCTGGTGAAGGTAGCACAGGCTATCCGGGTGCGTGGCATGGCAAACTCTTCATATCTGCGTTTGATCAGTATGCTGCGCTCTGTCATCGACTTTTTAAATAGATCGATTGTGCTCGATGAAAGTCCTACCAATTCGTCGAAGTTGATGATCATGTAACGTGTAAATGCATCTTCAATATCGAATTTGTCTTCCCTTCTGCTTTTGATATAGTATTCCTGGAGTGGTTCCGGGATAATAAATTCTGTCAGGTATGTTTTTCCTATTCCTTCACGCGGATGGATGAAGCCAAGCGCCACCGGATTTGGATTGCCGTCTAACCAACAGGCTACGCACGCGACAAGCCATTTCTTAATGAGTTTGTCCGTGCGCAGTCGGTAGTATTCTTCGGTGTTATCATCGAACGTTCGCGGGATCACATGCCGGCAAAATTGATCGATATGACTTGTGCCTTCATATTTGCCGCGTATAGAGTCAAAATACTCCGTGATGGGATTGTAGGGTTTGATGTAGTTCGGGGAACGTACAATCTTCCTGAGGATCGTATCGCTTAACGAGACGCCTTCTTTTATAAGATGCAGGCTAATGTCATCAAGCGTCGGCGGGTAATCGTAATGTGTTTCTCCTTTTGTCCGGATGGTGATTTTTGACGGGTCGTGTTCTGAAATCCGTATCTCGTAATTTTCGTCCAGGAAGCGTATGGCCGCTTCAATTTTATCGAGTGTCTTCAGATCCAATGATCCTTGTGCTACTTGTAGGGGTTTTAATGGCATTGTATGAAAAGTTTATAGCTATCATTTCGTTGATATCAACAAAATGGTTATCATTTTAGATCAATTTTATTTTTACAACTTCTTCTTCCGTCAGGATCAGAAATGCGTTTTGGAAAATCATATCGACAAAAATATTTATTTTGCATTGTCGACAAATTTCTTGTATTGTTTCACAAAAGGCAGTGAGCGAGTCAATCATTACTATATCTCCAATTTTTGGATCAAACCCGAAATTTTTTTTATAGTAATTCTCTCGCGGTTGCGGCGGTAATTCAAAAGTGATAATTGTATTGCTCCCATTTTGTTTCTTGGTTTTATTCCTCGCTGTTAGCATTAACTATTTCCTCTTTGATCCTTGCTCTGGCTGCAATTGCTGTTTTTCGTAACAAGTCCTCAAAATCCATGTTTGGGTTGTCGGCTTTCAGTTGCATAAAGATCTCGTTCTTTACTTCGTTCAGCCGGTCGTTCATTATTTCCGCATGTTGCCGGCCTATCTCGTTGGCAATCTTCTGCAGCAATTCTTTGCGACGCATGTCGTATGCGGCAAAGCTCGCGAGAATCAATTGTGCATCAACGCTGCCGTAAAATTTTCCGTACACTCCCTCCAGAATGCGTTCAAAAACGATCTTCAAATCCGGAAGCGTGAAATGTGTGTATTTGATTGCCAACATATAAGCCACAGGCGTGATATCTGTCAGCGGTTTATTGATGTTTGAGAACCGGTTAAGAAACTCGATCCACTTCACCATATATTCCACTGCCGGGATGCAGTTCTTGATCGAATACACAACATTCAGATCGTCAAGTTGTAGGCGCCTGCGCTCAATCACCTGGTCGATGCTCGTAAAGTCCTTGTGTATGGATAACATCTTTTCCGGCCCTTGTTTCTCAATGAATTCTTTCCAGGTAGGATAGAGTTCGGCGATTTTACTTTGAATCTTGTTCATATTGATGGTTCATTTGAAGGGATAAACGTTGTTGTTGTTTCATTTGCCGGCGCCGGTTCGTCTCCGGAGGCTTGTTTGATGGTTGGTCGGAAGAATGACCGGTAGCCGGATGATTCAAGGAATTCAAGCATTTTGATGGCATCGCTTTCTTCTCCGGCGGCAAACTCGCGAAGTCGTTTCAGCATCACCGTTTCGCGGCGGCTCTTCATCGTGATGTGATGTTCTTCCTCCAGGTATTGTTTGTAGAATGACCAGGCTTCCAGGAACTCTTTCGACTTCCACGGCATCTTGATCTGCACCGGATCGATGGGTGAAATGTGTTGATCCATATTTGACACCTTCTTACATAACGCATCCCAACTCTTTGCCATGGCCGCGCGAATTTTGTCTGTTTTCACACCAGGTTTCAATGCGTTCACCACCTCTTCCACGTCGGCTTGAAATGCTTCCAGGCTTAACATCAGGTTGTCCCAATCCTTTTTCATAGTATTTTCAATTGAACGTAAAATCCAAATTCTGAAAGATCCTTTTCTATTCTTGTATCGCGGCTATTATCTGAAGGCAGGTCCATCATTCGCTCTCGGGTAAGAACCGTATATCCATTTTTCCGAGCCTTGTAGCAGAGGTTATACCGTCGTTTTATCCGTTTCGGTACCATTTTCGAGTAAATTTAAATTACCTCCCATTTCTTTCGTTCGATTCAGGTTTTCCGTTCTCGATAAAATAGCCAACACGTTTGACTTTATCTTGTAGCCATCTATCACAACTTTTCCTAGAGAAGCGATGGTTCTTGCCGTTTCCACATCCATTTTCTCATTAGGGGATGCATTCTCGTCCGTGTTGTTTTTCAACATTTCAATAGTCTCGAATAAATGCATGTTCAACGCATCAATACTAATTTGTTTAATTGCTTTCATTGCTTTGCTTTTTTTATTGCCTTGTTTAAGTGATATATAGTAAGCATCGCCTTCCTGAGGTCTTCAGGATAACGAATAATTGTATTTTGTTTTATTTGATTATGTCTGCTTATCAGATAAAGATTTTCTATCCTGCAATCCTGACGGTTCCCGTTAATAAATTGTATGTTGCATCCTTCCGGTATCGGTCCGAAATGTGCTGCATAGACATGTCTGTGTTTCAATTCCCATACATTTGGATCTGCTATTTTCAGGGTAATAAGTAATAACCAAGAAATAGTGTCGTATATATCCAATAGAGAATTCCAGTATTATATTACCATTGCTCCCTCTCAAAAATGGATTTTACCTTTTCTTCCTTTCTTTTGGAGAGAATGTCTGAAGGACAGGTGAGGTCGGAGAGGGCTGGGGAAAGGTCAAAAACTCCCAACAAAATAAAACACGACATTATATTGGTTTTACTACTTATATCCGTCCTCGGTCATAACTTCAGTACCTATAGGTTTGTAATTTGATGGTATATGCCCTTTTGGAAAGAATGTCGGTTTCATTTTTTCATACAGTTTTTGAGACATTTGTTTTCCGGTATTATCTGGGATATGACCTTTTTTAAATCGATTCTTTTCGCCATATTTTATCAGATTTTCATTCGTAAAGGCATGCATCTTTGCAAGATGTTCTTCTGATTTACTTAAATTTAATCTTTTTTGAAGGCTGTGAATGATGTAAATGGAGCATTGATATTTTTCGGCTAATTCTTTGCTTGAAATATTTGGGAAAAGAGCTTTTATCTCCTCAATTTCCTGACTGGAAAATTTCCTTTTCGGATTGACCTTCTTTATCTGAAGTACCACTCCCTTTGTGCGAATTGCATCTTTGGTTTTATTTGGGAAAAGAGGAACTAAATCTTTGATTTGCATTATCGGGTATTTTTCATTCAATAGCGCCAATTCTTCTTCAGTCCAGGTTCGTTTCATATCTCAGTGTTGTTTCGATATTTTTGTAATTAATGTCCAACCAATGATTCTTTGCCTTTTACAACTTCCTACAAAATCAATTGCTATGATCATAGCTCAATATTTTGTTGTTAATATCGAAAATTCACGCTGATATATAAACAATACACAACAAGGGAAACAAACCCGGCAATAAAAGCCATACATCCGATCGGGAATTTTTCCCTTTGTTCCTGAACTTCAATTTCTGGTGCCGTTTTTTTCTTGTAAATCAGTGCAAATGATGTGACTATAATTAAAGTACAGATCAAACCTAAAAAAAAGGCATATAAGGTTTCAGTTTCTGCATTGAAATTCCCGTGATGAAAATCAACTTTATATATAACTATCCCTGTGACAATGACGAGGATCACAACTGAAGCGGCTATGATGTGTTTCATGATTATGCAATATTTAATTGAAAACAATTCTCAACATCGTTCACTACATCATCGTATGTATTTTGATTCAGCATTTTGATAGCAATGCCGCCGGTCCCATCATCGTAACTATGAATGTTTACGATTTCAATCGTTAATCCGTTATCAAGACGACTAACAAATGATTTCTCTCGTAATGGATTGAAATTGCAGAAGATATTTACATATCCTTCTTTTGGTTTCCCGATTTTAATTACTTTGCCACTTGGTGAAGTAAATGATAGATAGTTAGTTTCTTGTGACATGATAAATTGTTTTAAAAGGTGAGCGAATAGAACCGTCCCGGCGCCGCTAAGCATCCGGAACGGTGACAGCGTGTCCCTACGCTTACACGCCGTTTTGTATAATAAAAGATGTGATTGAAGCTTTGTTTTGAAACTTACCGGTTTTGCCCTGAAGTTTCTTCTCAATCGCGGTACGCTGGTTGCGTATCGTCTTTTCAGCTCTGCCGGTTACGGCTGCCAGTTCTTTATCCGTCGATCCGTTTCGTATTGAAATAGCAACTTGCGTTTCGGCGTTCGTAAGTGGCGAAATTGCACGTTTACAAAACGATTTTGAATATTCACAACGCTCACAATGTGAGGGATATTCTACATTAATCAAGCTGCTATGCAAATCCATATCCGGCTGCGCATCGAAACCCCCGAATAAGCATCGCAAAATGCGATCGACAACTTCAATACCACGATAACCCGCCTGGTGTACAATGGAAAAAGCCAGCGGGATTTCCATCAGGTATCGATCAATAAATTGTTGCACATTGAAAGGCAATTCAGAATACGATGAGTAATGATTCCCGGCATAAAGAATAATGATGCCGGTCTCTGAAGCGGTAATTTCAACAATACCATCATCAGAGTAGATGTGATTCAAAAGGATTTGGTAGGGAGTCATTTGCGTAGGATTTAAGAGGATTATTTATAGGCTTTTATAGCTTTAATTATTTTAGTAGATTTTTGTCCGACAAGCCGATCGCCTAAATTCCAGCGTCTCACAACGGTATAGACGTAATTTTCAGTCGAGTTTATTTCAGGGAACCTGGCAATTTTAGCAGCTGAAGCGTATGGTAGTAATAATTTTTTGCGTGGGGTTTTTTCCCTATTTTTTTGTCGTATCTTCATAGTTAATTTTGTGACTTAAATTTTGATTTGAATTGTGATTTGATTTGACAAATATAAGTAGTATAACACGCATATCCAAACAATTTGAGTATTAAAATATGCAAAATGATTTTTTCAATAGATTGTTGCTGATTAAAAGCGAATTAGAAAATATTTCAGACCGTAAATTCGCGACAAGATTAGGCACGACACCCGAAAAGTACCGCACTTACATGGCAGGAAGCGTTCCTTCCATCACGGTTGTGGGAAGTATTCTACTCAATTTTCCCGAAATCAATCCGGATTGGTTGATAAACGGAATTGGAGAAATGCATCGAAAAAAAGAAAATGATGAAGTTGTAGATGAAGTAAAGGATACTACTCAAGAAGATCTTGTGTATTTTCTCAAAGAGGAGAATCTACGGATGCAAGAAAAGTGTGAATCGTTAGTCGAAGAACGGGGAAGATTACGACAACATATCGAAGACTTAGAAAGTCAGTTATCCGTTTTTTTGCCTAAAGCAAATGCTGCAGAAAAAGTAATTAAGTACAAAGGGAAACACACTTAAATACAGAATACACAAAATACACAAAATATACAGTTTGCAAGAAATTGATTCACTATGCTATATGGAGCTGTTGATACTCCCGCCGGCTCCACGAAACGAAAAGGATGCTTCTTGAGATTATGAAGAAGCATCCTTTTTAGTTTAAACAGTATTGTTTTGAAGTCATTTGTATAGTGCCTTCTTCCTCAATAAGACCAGACTATATACATAGTAATTGTTTTTGTGTTTTCAGGAGTTTTAGTTAGCAATTATATTGGGAAAGAGCTTTGGATTTATTCTGATGGTGGGGTGTAACCAAAATTTCGCAATGAAAGTGTTCGATTACGCCAATCTTTTTCAACTTTTACAAACAACTCAATAAAAACTTGCTTACCAAAAAATGCTTCTAACTCACTTCGAGCTTCGATGCCAACTTTTTTCAACGCTTTGCCTTGATGTCCGATGATGATCCCTTTTTGTGACTCGCGTTCAACATAAATAATTGCATTTACCCGAATCAATTTAGATTCTTCTTTAAAGTTTTCAACAACGACTTCTACAGAGTAAGGTATCTCTTTGTCGTAATTAAGCAATATCTTTTCGCGTACGATTTCAGTTACAAAGAACCTTTCGGGTTTGTCTGTCAATGCATCTTTGTCGAAGAAAGGTGGTGACTCAGGCAATAATTCTTTGATGCGTTTAAGCAGAGGCTCTAAATTGAATCGTTTAAGAGCTGAAAGCGGAATGATTTCAGCTTGTGGTATGATCTCATGCCAATGTTCTACTAGTTGAATCAGTTTTTCTTCATCAATGAGATCAATCTTATTAATTACCAATACTATTTTGTAGTCGTCAGCATGTTGTTTTACTAATTTGAGGAAGTCATTATTCTTTTCTCTTGAATCCATTACATCTGTTACATATAAGATAATATCAGCATCCGAAAGAGCTGATTGAGAAAATTGCAACATTGATTGTTGTAATTTGTAGTGTGGTTTCAGTACACCCGGAGTGTCAGAGTAAACAATTTGGAAATCATCTCCATTAACAATGCCCATAATACGATGGCGTGTTGTTTGTGCTTTTGAGGTAATGATGGAGATTCGTTCTCCAACTAAGGCGTTCATAAGTGTTGATTTCCCTACATTGGGGTTCCCAACTATATTTACAAATCCAGCTTTGTGCATGATGATACTAATTTTATTGAATAAGTTTAAGATTGTTCTTTCAACCTTATTTTGCAAAGATAATCATATTGAGCCGATACTCAAAGATATTAATCGTCATGAACCAAACGCAAAATCTAATCATACATAGAAACCCGATAGTTTTCAAATAAAGAAGATTTAGGTATTCATTTGTATATAGGAATATAGGAAAATAATAAAATAATCATTTGAAAAACATGAACGCAATTAATCGCAAAGCTGATAAATCTTGGTAACGTTTTCCCGATGTCACTTTTATGATTTTATTTTAAAGAGTGAAATTGATGGTGAATGTGTGCGAAACTCATTTGAGCGTAATTGAATATATATCATTGAAATGAGATATATGGGGCAATTTTAGCTAATGTTGAAGGATCAAATTCAGCTAACGTTTTAAGTTGATCAATGGTTGTCAACTTGCCCTTGTTCCGGCGCAAGTCATAAATAGCTTTAGCTTTTGTAAAGTTAAGATAAGGATGGCTCATTAATCGTTCCACAGAAGCCCGGTTAATTGAAATTTTAGTGATTGCTTGTACATTAATAGTAAAGTGAGGAGCTATTTGTGCATAAAGTTCAGGAGTCATTCCCCAAACCTCTTGTAGTTGTGATATGTCACAAAAACCGCCTAATCGGTTTCGATAAGCAACGATCCGCTTGGCATATCCTCTCCCAATGCCTCTGATTTGTTGAAGCTGCGTTGTATCGGTGCTATTGAGTTCCAATACAATATCTTTTTTGACAATCTTCGGCATAAAAGAATTTATATTCACTAAGGTTGCTTCAGTAGGTATCTCAATAAATGGTAGTAACGCTTTGAATTTATCCGGTGTGATGCCCCATATTTTAGCAAAATCTTCCGGTTTGTGAAACTTACCTCCTTTCATTCTGTATTTCAATATATTGGAAGCCATGTATGGTTTCAATCCGAGTTTCACAAAGCCAGCCGAATCCAATTCATTGGGATTGAAATGGAAAAGAACCGGTGTAGGTAGTGGTTGCTTATTGTAAGTGTGAGAATATTGATTCCACGTTGATTGATACGATGAATTGGATGGGGAATGTTTTACGGGAAGTGTTTGTAAAGAATCCAAAAAGACTTTTGCTTGTTGGTCAAATAAATCAGATGATTGCTTGGAAGATGTAAACAGATAAGGTAAAATAACATTGGCAACTATTAAACAAAGAATGATCAATAGTAGTACAATAATACCAATCCGTTGTCCTTTTGTAAAATAGAACCATTCTTTCCACATGGCATTAAAATGTTACTGTGAAGGATGAAAGCTACTTAAATGGAAGCAAAAAAATATTTTCAGTTTGAGAATGTTGTTGTAATGTATTAATAATAAAATAATTATATATTGCATGACATTTCACCGCAAAGTGGCTGTTGCATCTTAGCCTTAATGATATCTGTCGAAAACTTTTCACCTAATAAAAACATCAACTTAGTCACAGCCGCTTCGGTAGTTAAATCAAAACCACTAATCACACCTGCTTTTTGAAGATTTAAGCTTGTTTCATAAAGTCCCATTTGTACAGAACCAACATTACATTGAGTAATATTCACAATGATGATGTTGCGACGAACAGCTTCAGCTAAAGCATCATAAAACCAATCTTGCCGTGATGCATTACCAGCTCCAAAGCTTTCAAGTACAACTGCACGTAACCCCTCAGCATGAAGCAAAGAATGGATAATGTGAGATGTGATACCTGGAAATAATTTTAATATCAAGATATTGGTGTCTAACTGTTTATTAACTTTCAAAGGTACATGTTCTCGGTTTTGGCGAATATGTGCACTTGAAAAATTAAAATGCACACCTACTTTCACTAAAGCCGGATAATTGTAAGAGGCAAAAGCGTTAAATAATTCTGCATTCTTTTTAGTAGTACGGTTTCCTCTGAAAAGAGAATCTTCAAAATAGATGCACACTTCGTGCACTGTTGCCACCCCATTTTCATCGCTGTTAGCAGCTATTTCAATAGATGTCAATAAATTTTCTTTGGCATCGGTGCGCAACATGCCAATAGGAAGTTGTGCTCCCGTAAAAATAACTGGTTTTGACAGGTTTTCCAACATAAAGCTCAACGCTGATGCCGAATAGGCCATGGTATCAGTACCATGAAGGATCACAAATCCATCGTACTTTTTATATTCTTGTTCAATGATTTCTGCTATTTTGATCCAATGAAGTGGCTGTATGTCAGATGAGTCAATTAAGGGATTGAAAGCAACAGACTCGATGTGAATATCTAATAATTTAAGTTCGGGAATAAACTCACGTACCCGATTGAATTCAAGTGGTTTTAGTGCACCCGTTTGTTGATCTTCAGCCATACTGATGGTTCCTCCGGTAAAAATAAGTAAAACCGATTTCTGAGTTGACATAATATTGAATTAAAACAGGATGAGTGCGATATTGTTTATTTTCTTTTGTGTAATATGTGCTTCTCAGCATGATAGGATGAACGAACTAATGGGGCACTTTCTACTTCTCGAAACCCTTTTTGCAAGCCGACATGTCGATATTGTTCAAACTGTTCAGGTGTGATATAAGTTACCACTTCAATGTTTTTGCGTGATGGTTGCAGATATTGACCGATAGTAAGAACTGAACATCCCACTTCAAGCAAATCGTCCATCGTTTTCCATACTTCTTCGGAGGTTTCTCCCAAACCTACCATAATGCCTGATTTGGTGATAAGTCCACTTGTGGCAATTTGACGAAGGACTTCAAGACTTACGTCATATTTTGCAGCGCTTCGAACTCTGGGAGTAAGTCGTCTCACAGTTTCTATATTGTGCGATATGATTTCCGGTTGTGCAGCAATGATTTGATTGATCAATTCTTTTCTTCCTTGAAAATCAGGTATTAACGTTTCGAGCGTTATGTTAGGATTCTCTGCTTTAATAGTTTGAATGGTAGTTACCCAATGGGTCGCTCCTAAATCAGGCAAATCGTCGCGATCAACTGATGTGATAACAGCATGTTGTAATTGCATCAATCGAATGGAAGTTGCGACATTTTGTGCCTCGTCTTCTGATGGCGGTAATGGTTTTCCTGTCATTGTATTACAAAATCTACAACTGCGAGTACATATTTCACCCAAAATCATAAAAGTGGCTGTGCCGCGGGACCAACAATCGGAAATGTTTGGACATTTGCCAGAAGTGCAAATAGTATGTAAATGGTGATTATCAACAATTTGTTTTACGTCTGAATAATTGCCGGTTGAAGCAAACTGCACCTTCAACCAGTCTGGTTTTTTAACTCGTTCCATATATGATAGATAGGAATGTTAGTGAATCGTGATCATCGTAGCTCCAAAGCCATATTCTCGAAATGAAGCATCTTGATAAAGATAATTTCCGTAATGAGTTTTCAGTTCTTGAATTATGGCATTGCGCAATACTCCTTCTCCTTTGCCATGAATGACAACGATCTTCTGCCCTCTTTTGTTTTTGAACTCTGCCAATATCTTTCGAAAAGTATCCAATTGAAATTGAAGAATAGCCGTGTTGTCCATGCCTGCTGTACTGTCCAATAATTGGCTGCTATGCAAGTCTAATTCGATGATGTCAGGATGTTTCTTCCCCAATTTTTCAATAGAAGGTTTCACAGAAGGCAAATCATTTTTTTCCTTCATGGCTTGTTCTATTTCTGAAGCTTCGAATCGAAGAAAAGCTGCCGGAAGGTCTTTCTCGATAAGTGGAAAGATCATAGCCGAATCATCAAAATAGTCATTTTCCTTGAACAGATGTAGCTTCCCGAAATCGGCAAATGAGAGGGTGATCGTTGTGTCGAATGGTTGTTTGAGTTTATATGGCATATGTTGCTTGAATGCTATGCATTGCACTGTTAATTCATGAATTTCATGAAGTTGCTCCTTAGAGAGTTGATCAATGTATAGTTTCGTATTTGAAGCCAGTACTCCATGCTCACGACATGATAGTTGTCCGTTTCCTTTGTCAGCGAGTGTAAAAAGCATGGCATAATTGCTGTCGTTAATCAGATAAAGATCAAATGAAGTAGTTTGCAACTGTTGCAAGTGAACTGGTACAAACGCGAGATATGCATATAGCTGTTCCCCATAAGTAGTATCAGGTTCTGATTCGTACGGAATATTTTTAAGTGAAGTAGGAGAATCTATGGGGGTTGATTGTCTTTCAGTGGAATTTGTTTCATTCGAAGCGGATGGCATTGGCATTGTAGTAGTTTCAATCACTACACATTCACGTTTCAAAACAGGAGTTTCAAATCCATCTTGGTCGAGTACGGCCACCATATCTTTGTTGATGATCTTTGTTATTACTCCACCGCCCACTTCATTTAAGAAACGGATTCGATCGCCAATTTTTATCATAATGTGTTATTTTGTCTGTTCAAATTATGCGTAAGATACTATTCTTTGAATTAGATATAGCCTTGAGATAATATCTTTTGTAAATCATCCGGGGAAATATTGATAGTCAATTCTCCATGTACGGCTAATGAAATAGTACCTCGTTCTTCGGATACAACAATTGCAGCTGCATCAGTTTGTTCGGAAATGCCCATGGCAGCTCTATGCCTTAGTCCCAAATGCTTGGGAATAAAATGGCTTTGTGAGAGTGGTAAAATGGAAGCTACAGAAGTGATTTTTTTATTTTCAATAATCATTGCTCCATCGTGTAATGGACTGTTCTTGAAAAAAATATTTTCAATCAAACGGTTATTAATAGAAGCATTAATCATTTCTCCGATTTGTATTTGATTCTCAAAACGATTTTTCCCAGCAACAATAATAAGTGCTCCTGTATGACTTAGCGCTAAATGTCGACAAGCCATAACGACCTGAGCAACTGCCATTGAATCGCTATTTTCTTCGGTTTTGGTACCAAATTTTGGTGCCAAACGTTGTAAAAATCCCCATTTGTGATGCGAACCCAACATGGAAAAGAAACGTCTAATCTCAAGTTGGAAAATGATGATTAAGGCAATGATTCCTACGCTCATTACTTTGTTGAGGATAGCTCCTAACAATTCGAGCTGAAATACATATACAACAAAAAACCAAACAACTACCAGCACCAGAATACCGATAAAGATATTATTGACGCCGGTTCCCTTAAAAAGTTTGTAGAGTTGGTAGAATAGTATTGCAACCAACGTGATATCAATGATGTCTTTAATGCCAAATTCAAAATTCATAGTATATGCTTCTATGGGTATGTCTTAACTATTTCATTTAGAATATCTTGTTTTTTTGAATTATATAAACGGCCAACATGTTTGCGTATTTACGTAGCCCAAGTATTGAAAAATACTTTTAGGCTGATAAGCATACTTTTAGTCAATTATTCAATGGATGAATATGCACAGGTGTTTTCATATATAGTAATAACTTGAATAGCCTCTTTAACGTCATGTACCCGTAAAATGGAAGCTCCACCCATCAATGCAATGGTATTGGCAGCGATGGTTGCAGGCAAGCTGTGCTCAGCATCTGTATTCAGGGTTTTAAAAAGCATAGACTTTCGAGAAAGGCCTACTAACAATGGTCTTTCAAAAAATAAGAATTCAGAAAGATGTTCTAATAACTCGAAATTTTGAGCGGTCGTTTTTGCAAACCCAAAACCCGGATCTAACACGATATCATTAACCCCTAATTCTGATAATCGTTGAATTCTTTGCGCGAAAAATAGTGTGATTTCTTGAACAAGATTCTTGTAGGTTGTAAACTGTTGCATTGTTTGTGGGGTGCCTTTCATGTGCATTAAGATATATGGGACATGGTGGTAAGCGATTACTTTATCCATGTGAGGATCTAATTCCCCTCCTGAGATATCATTAATTATATCCACACCAAATTCACGAATAACTTGGTCCGCAATGTTTGCACGATAAGTATCTACCGAAAGAATTGAATTTGGGAAATACTTTCGAATAATTGAGAGTGCACGAACGAGACGTTTCATTTCTTCCTTTTCACTTACCACGGCAGCAAAAGGTCTGGTAGAATACCCCCCAATGTCTATAATAGTGCCTCCTTCTTCGAGAATTGTTTTGACACGAGCAATTATTCTTTCTTCTGAATTAACTCTGCTTTCAGTATAAAAAGAGTCGGGTGTAATATTTAATATTCCCATCACGATGGGAGAAGAAAGAGAGAGTAAGCTATTTTTTATTCGTATAGAGATACTATTAGATTCCATGTTTACGTTATACAAAAACTTACCACAAATGTAGGAATTATCTTTGGAGTTCTGGTTTTTATATGTAGAAGAAAAAATATATGAGTAAATATACTTTCGTTTTGATACATTCGGAGTGTGAATTGAGAATTGGCAACAACATGGCAAGTGTAATCCTGTATAGTTTACTCAAAAGCAGTTGTTCGATATTAAATAAAAAACTTAGATTCTGATGAATGAATAGATAAAAAAAACTATATTTGCACTTTGAAAAATGATTCTTTCATCTAATTGAAATGAGCTTCGTTAATGAGAGTTCCAACGTTAATAAGAGACGTTTGTAACCGTTTGAAAATATCAAATATCAAATTCATTTTCCTATGAAATTTTATGATAAAATTGCAACTGCCATTTTGGTTGGTTTAATCGCTATCATGGGTTCTTGTAGAAGTAGCTCTAATAATCAGATCCCTACTAAGTATTCTAATACGACGGGATGGGCGTACAACAGCAAATCAAATGGTGGGCTGAAAATCAATAATGCGTATCACGAAAAGACTCCTCCAAACATGGTCTTAATTGAAGGAGGAACCTTTACAATGGGGCGTAATGCGGAGCAATTGGCTCAAACGGCAAATAGCTTTCAACGTCGTGTTACGGTGAACTCGTTTTATATGGATCAATACGATATTTCAAATGAGAACTGGTTAGAATATTTGAATTGGACAAAAGCAGTTTTTCATAATTCACATGCCTTGATTGAACGTGCAAAACCAAATATGGCCGTATGGAGAGAAAATCTTGCATACAATGAACCGTATGTTGAGAACTATTTTGAACATGTTGCTTATCGTCATTATCCTGTTGTTGGTATCACATGGGAACAAGCCATGGATTATTGCGAATGGCGTACAGACCGTGTCAACGAAAAGATATTGATTGATATGAAGAAAATTAAACCAACACAATGGGATGCGATCAGTAAATCGACCAATCCGCAAGAAATAGCTGAAAAATATATTTTCAGTACGAAAAAATATTATTACACCAATTTTAATGAACCTGTTGTTGGTAGGGGTAGGGATACTTCCAAAGTGGACATGTCTGATGGCATTTTATTCCCGTATTTTCGATTGCCGACTGAAGCTGAATGGGAATATGCTGCTTACGGATACCTTCCTAATAAAGATGGTGAAGTAGAGAACGGGCAACTGTATCCATGGAGATCCTCTCAACTTCGACGTCCTGAGAAAAATCATTCAAGTGGTTTTATGGCTAACTTTTCACGTGGACGCGGTGATATGATGGGGGTTGATCATAATTCTGACAAAGGGATTATTCCGATGCCTGTCAATTCATTTTCCCCAAACAACTATGGTTTGTACTGTATGGTTGGTAATGTAAATCAGTGGGTGTTGGATGTCTATCGGCCAATGAATGAACTAGACATAAAAGGATATAACCCTTATCGAGGTAATTCTTTTGAACCAGTACGTTTTAACCGGATGGGAGCTCAGAATGTTTCTGATTATAAAGTCGACTCATTAGGTCGGTTACGCTATGTAGGCAAGGAGATAGAAGATGTTCGTAATTATCTTGATGGTTCTGTTTCTTCTTCTTCAAATAGTGATATTTGGAAAGATTCTATTCCGAGCGGAAATGCTGCTACTGCAGTGATGTATAAGCCTGAAAATGATCAATTAGGTATATTGTCTCCTGCTATCTCAAATAATTCTCGTATCTATAAAGGAGGATCATGGAAAGATAAACCCTATTGGTTAAACCCTTCGACTCGTCGCTATTTAGATCAAAATAAAAGTTCAGATGATATTGGATTTCGGTGCGCTATGACGCGATTGGGATCTCCATTGAAATCTAAATAAATTCAAGACTGTAAAGCACTTATAATCTAAGTGCTTTATTATTTACTAAGGAATATGGAAAAGTTACAACGCACTAAAATTGTTGAAATCTTTGCTTCTGATATTCTCATATCTCAGCAAATTAACGTACGTGGTTGGGTTAGAACACGTCGTGGAAATAAACATATTAGTTTTATTGCATTAAACGATGGTTCCACCATTAAAAATTTGCAAATTGTGGTTGATGTTACCACTTTTGGTGATGAATTCCTCAAACCTATTACAACAGGTGCCTGTGTGAATGTCACAGGCCTTTTAGTAGCTTCGCAAGGGCAAGGGCAAACAGTAGAACTTCAAGCATCTGAAATCGAAATTTATGGCACCGCAGATGTTGAAACGTATCCATTGCAAAAAAAAGGCCATTCGCTTGAGTTTCTTCGCGAAATTGGTCATTTACGCCCACGAACGAATACGTTTAGTGCTGTGTTGCGGATTCGTCATGCTATGTCGTTTGCCATTCATCAGTATTTTAACGAAAAAGGTTTTTTTTATCTCCATACACCTATTATCACAGGTTCAGATGCTGAAGGAGCGGGTGCCATGTTTCAGGTCACTACATTGGATTTGAATAATGTACCAAAATCCTCTGAAGGAAATGTGGTTTATGAGAATGATTTTTTTGGTAGAGCAACCAATCTCACTGTTTCAGGTCAATTAGAAGGTGAATTAGGCGCTTTGGCACTGGGGAATATATATACGTTTGGGCCAACATTTCGAGCTGAAAACTCAAATACCCCTCGCCATTTAGCTGAATTTTGGATGATTGAGCCTGAAGCTGCTTTTTATGATATTCATGACAACATGGATCTTGCTGAGGATTTTTTAAAATCACTTATCCGATATGCACTCGATCATTGTACTGATGATTTGGAATTTCTTAATACAATGTGGGATAAAGAGTTGATTGAAAGACTGAAGTTTGTGTCTGAAAGTGACTTTGTCAGACTATCATATACAGAAGGAATTGATATTTTGATAAGAAGTGGAGAAAAATTTGAATTTCCTGTTTTTTGGGGAGTCGATTTGCAATCGGAACATGAACGTTATTTGGTTGAAAAGCATTTCAAAAAACCAGTTATCTTAACTGATTATCCGAAAGAAATTAAGGCGTTTTACATGAAACAAAACGACGATGGGAAAACGGTTCGAGCCATGGATGTTTTATTCCCCCGAATTGGTGAAATTATTGGAGGTTCGCAACGCGAGGAAAATTATGATAAACTGCTCCAACGTATCAACGAGTTGAATATTTCAATGAAAGATCTTTGGTGGTATCTTGAAACGCGCAAATTTGGTACTGCACCTCATGCAGGATTTGGATTGGGATTTGAGCGTTTATTGCTTTTTGTAACTGGGATGGGGAATATTCGGGATGTTATTCCATTTCCACGTACGCCTAAAAACGCTGAGTTTTAATTGTTACAAAAACCACACAGTGTTTGGTCAGAAATTTAATGTAAAATAAAAAACCATCGGCTATTTGCCGATGGTTTTTTATTGAGAGAAATTAGATTGTCTTGCTTATAACCAGCGTACATAATTAAAGTCTTGACGGTGTGGTAATTCTTCATTTTTTGGAAACATTCGAAATCCATAGCGAAACGATCCTGCTTTGGTCAATCGGTATTCTAATTGGAATGTTAATCGCGTTCCTTCGCTTTTTATCAAGTCAAATTCTTCAGTATCTAGAATGTGATCTTCATTTTTTTCATTAACATGATAGGTAATTACTAATTCAATACCAATATCTTTACAATCAAGGGTTTTTACATCGATGAAGGCTTGCATTATGTGTTTGCTATTAACTATTGAATCCTTGTAAAGTGACTCAGGAATCTTTAGCTCAAGTAGTTCAATATTATCCCATGAGGCGGCCATCTTTTCCTTCCATGAAACAAGTTCTTTGGCTTTTTTGAAATTTTCTGCCACCATACGTTCATGCCGAAGACTTAGTTTCAGATAAAACCGATTGATGTAGTCGTCTAGCATTCTCTTTGTTGTAAAACGTGGTGCTATTTTAGCGATCGAATTTTTGATGTATTCAATCCATTCCGGAGAATATCCCTTACTGTTTTTTGCAAAATAGAGTGGAATAATTTCGTTTTCTAAAAGAGAATATATTGTTGCAGCATCTAACTGATCTTGGTATGCTTCGTTGTCATAAGTTTGTTTTTCAGTAAGTGCCCATCCGGCTCCTTGAATATAACCTTCGAGCCACCATCCATCAAGTACTGAAAAATTGAGCACTCCGTTCATTTCAGCCTTCTGACCGGAAGTCCCTGATGCTTCTAAAGGCCGTGTCGGTGTGTTTAACCAGATATCGACACCAGAAATAAGCCTTTTAGCTAGTTGCATGTCATAATTCTCCATGAAAATAATTTTTCCTTGAAACTCAGGCATGCGTGAAATTTGGATGATTTTGCGAATTAAATCTTGTCCGGCCATATCTGCCGGATGTGCTTTCCCTGTATAAATAAGTTGAACAGGATAAAGCGGATTATTTACGATCTTCGCTAAACGATCAAGGTCAGTAAATAAAAGTTGTGCGCGTTTGTAGGTTGCAAAACGTCGGCCAAAACCAATCATTAATGCGTTTGGATTTATCCGTTCTAATGTAGATACAATCATGGTCGGATCACCTTGATTTTTTTGCCAAGTTTCGTTGATTTGTTTTTTTATATAACTGATCAATTTGTTTTTAAGTGTAGTACGTGTTTTCCAAATTTCTTCATCACTTACATTATAAATTTCTTCCCAAATTTTTAGATTAGATTGTTCCTTTCTAAAGTTTGATGAAAACACTTTATCATAAAGTCGTTGCCATTCAGAAGCTGTCCATGTAGAAAGATGCACACCATTTGTTACGTAGCTAACATGTAATTCTTCTGGCAAATATCCTTTCCAAAGACCTTGAAACATCTCCTGAGAAACTTTTCCGTGCAGCCAACTTACACCGTTCACTTCTTGGCAGGTACGACATGCAAAGTTACTCATACTGAATTTTTCGCTATGATCACTGGCTTTTTCACGTCCTAAATCCATTAATTCGTCCCAGCTAATACCTAGTTTTGCCGGATAACTTCCCATATATTTACCAAAAATTCCTTCGTCGAAACTGTCGTGACCAGCTGGAACGGGGGTGTGGACTGTATAAAGTGAAGACGACCGAACCACTTCCATAGCTTGGTTGAAAGTTAATCCTTTTTCTGAAACCAAATCGACTAATCGTTGTAGATTGATTAATGCAGCATGTCCCTCATTCGTATGATAAACTTGTTTTTTAATGCCCAATCGTTTTAGTGTCAAAATACCACCAATTCCTAAAAGAATTTCTTGTTTGAGACGATTCTCCCAGTCTCCACCATAAAGTTGATGGGTAATAGGACGATCAAATTCACTGTTTTTATCATTATCAGTATCTAACAAATACAAAGAGACTCGACCAACAGCAACTTTCCAGATATTAGCATAAATGATACGGTTTGGATAGGGTACCTCAACTTGCATTTGAATGCCACGTTCATCTTTCACTGGTTCAATAGGTAAATTTCCGAAATTTTGTGGTTCATAAAGTGCAAGTTGTTGCCCTTCCATCGACAAACTTTGTGTAAAGTATCCGAAACGATACAGAAACCCAATCGCCGTCATATCCACATTGCAATCACTGGCTTCTTTCAGGTAATCGCCTGCCAACATACCGAGTCCGCCGGAGTAAATTTTCAGAATGTTACACAACCCATATTCCATGCTAAAGTATGCAACAGAAGGTTTTGTGGCATCAATAGGAGTATGGATATAATTCTGAAAATCTTTATAAACCTTGTCTAATCGTTGTAAGAAAGCTGGGTCTTTTTCAAGAGTCTCAAATTTTTCGTAACTCATTTTTTCTCGCACCAAGATTGGATTTCCATGTGTTTCTTCCCATAGCTTTGGGTCCATGTCTGCAAAAAGCTCCAATGCTTCAGGATTCCATACCCACCAGAGGTTATGTGCTAATTCTTTTAACTTTATCAATCGATCTGGAACGTGAGAAGATACAACGATTTCTTTCCAATTTGATTGATTGACATAAGATGTTTGTAATTTCATTTTATTGAGTTCTTGAATAGTTATTTTCCGTATAAATGTATAAATACAATGATGAATCTTCTATGAAGATTTCTCTTTTTTCAACAGTGCTTTTGAGTATGCTTCGTTATAATATTGAATAAAATTTTTCCAATGCGCTTTTTGCGAAATATTACGGGCTTTTTCGCGAACTGCTACTATTTCCTGATTTTTCATATTAGCAAAAGTAATTAATTGGTGCGTTGTTTCAGAAACAGCTTTAGTGTAATTTGCATCTGTCCGCTCAATGATGGCAATTCCTTCGTTTATGGGTTGTTGTTGTGGATTTATCCATTGTCCAAAACCTGAAAGAGAAGTGATAATGGTTGGTACAGAAAATGCTATACTCTCTAAAGGGGTATAACCCCATGGCTCATAGTAAGATGGAAATAGAGTTATATCCATTCCAATCAATAAGTCATAATAAGATTTGTTGAAAATTCCATCGTCTCCTTGTAAATAACTCGGGACAAAGATCAGTTTAATTTTCGAGTCAGGATGATTAGTAAAATGTAACCAACTAATATCCGACAGAATGGGATCTTTCCATGGCTCAACCAACTCATGAGTGACAAAAGGATTTTCTTTGACAGATGAATACGTTCCTCCAATCAATTTTTGTTGTAACGAATGACGTGGCCCTGAAATATAGGCAGGTACCATTATAAATGCTGCGATTGTACGATGCAGAGTGTTGTCTTCTTCTGCTTTTTTAAGTGAATCCAAAAATAGATTCAACCCTTTGTTAATGTATTCATATCGTCCTGAAGTGGCTACATACAAGGTGTCGGCCGGTAGTGTGTAGCAAAGAAGCGCTTCTGCAACTTTTTTCAAGACAGTTTGTGCTTCTTTCCTTTTTTTTGTAAATTGTTCGTTTTGTGGTACAAAATCATCTTCAAATCCATTAGGAGTGATAACGTCAGGCTTTTTTTCCAGAATTTGTGTGCATTCTTTTGCTGTAATAGAGCTGACTGTTGTAAAACAATCGGCAATTTTTGCAGCCTGTTTCTCAACGGAATGTTTAGATTCAACATTTAGTTCATGTGCCATTTGATCACCATGATATCCGGGAAGAAAATCGTAAAGAGGTTTGTTGTTGCCTGCAATGGAGCGTCCTACTGTTGTTGCATGTGTCGTAAACAGGGTGCCGACTTGGGGAAGATAACGTTTGAGATAAAAAAGGCCAAAAGCAGTATTCCATTCATTGAAATGAGCAATCACACGTTGTTGCTCGAGCTGATAAAAGCGATAAAAACTTTCAATAATCGTTCCAACCGCGTATCCAAATAAGGAAGCATCATCATAATCTCCGAATCCATGCAAAGAATCTACGTTGTACCATTCCCACATATGTCCATAAATGTCATTCTTCAAAGCAAAAAAAGGCTTCTGATCTACTAAGATTGCAATGGGCATTGAAGGAATATTCCATCTTCCAATTCTTATTTTTAAATGATTACGTCTTTCTGCTACTTCTTTCCAATCCTGCAATAGTGTGGCCGATTCAATGAAATCGTTTTGAACCCCAATTCCTAAATCAGGACCTATAAAGATTAAATGATCGTCCAAGGCTTGTTTTAGGGTTCGTGCTTTAGTCGAGAGCACAGTGTAAATGCCTCCGATTTTGTTACAAACTTCCCAACTGGTTTCAAAAATATAATCAGGTCTGATGGGTTCTTGGTTCATTCTTTTGAATATTATCGTAGGTACAAAGTTACTTGTTTTTTTAGATGAAGCATTGATAAGCAGTTAAAGTTTCCTCCTGATCCTAGTTCAAACGTTTGCACTGTCTTCCCTGTAGTTATTGAAATTATGTTTCAAAAATTCAGGTAAAAATCTTGTGTCAATTGCTGATAGGTCAAGGAATAGATATGTCTTGTTTCTGTCTCAACAAAGAATTCATCACTGTAGTATGGTGCCGAATATTTTGCAAAACAGAGTAAACGACGCTTTGGCGGGGCATTTTTCGTTGGTTTTACAAACGTTTGTTGTATACATGTCAATCCAAGTTTTACTGCTTCATGAATGCATTGTTCTCCTTCTATCATGGGCAGGATTAAGTTGAGCCTGCCAGTTGGTTCTAATAGCTTTATAGTTGTTTGAAGAAGTGTTTTTAAATCTAAGTGATCATCATGTCGGGCAGCGGTGCGCTGCTTATCTGGAGATTTCAGTACATTACTAAAATAAGGCGGGTTTGAGATAATTACATCATAGCATTTTTGTGTCGTGTTTGCAAACTTTTGCAATGATTGGTGATAGATGTTTATACGATCATTCCATTGTGTTTGATTACAGTTTTCTATAGCTTGTTCCACTGCCGCAACATCAATTTCAATGGCATCAATCTGTGCATTAGTTGTTTTTTGTGCTGCCATTAGTGCAAGGATGCCTGATCCCGTGCCAATATCTAATATGTTTATAGCATTGCTAAAATCAGTCCATGAACCTAACAGAACGCTATCAGTACCTACTTTCATGGCGCAACGATCATGCCAAACAGTGAATTGTTTAAATTGGAAATAGGGATTCGCCATGTCTTGCTTTTACTTCTCATGAGTTGTGATTTGATTCAGTATGATTGTCGCTTACGAATTTGTCAACTGCATCATTTTATATCATTTAAAATGAAAAGGCAACACCAACCTGAAAATTGCAATTCACTGCATCGTATCCATACCATGTTTGATAGCGAAGTGCGGGTGCTAAACTCAAAATATTGTTCACACGTGCGAAGGCTGTTAACCAGTTGCTATATGAATAAGATGCTCCGAAGTTGACATCATTAATGTTTTTCATACTAACTGACACGTTCCCAAGTAAAGCGGCATATCTTCCTCCACCAAAATAGTAATTGGCATTGAGGGAAAGATGTTGTGTGACTTTCTGATCAATACCTGCACAAAATTCAAAAGACGGTTGCATCCATGCATGGGAAATTGTTTGTGTATTCCAATAATGATAATTTGCTTCTAAAAAAATAAATTGTTCGTCGCGCCAATTATAGTTGCTGTTGAAGTGAAGTGTTACTTCATGTGCATTGTCGTAAACTACATCAAACATAGGAAGGCTCCAATTATTTAGTGTGGGAAATGCAAAAGCATTGATGTCTGAACTTGCATTGATATAGAAGTATTGCTTGTCATACTGCTTATAATCAATAGACCCGTTCAATAAAAGTCCTGTCAGAGGTGAGCTTTTTATGCCTGCAAAAGCATCAATGGGTACATAGCTGTCTCTTACGCGCAATGTTGGAAGTAAGTAATGATTATTATCCATCATGTTTTGCATGGAGTTAATTTGGTAACTTCCGGTAATGCCGCCATAAGCTGTGACTGTTGGGATAAGATCAATGTGAGCGGTTACATCAGGCATCAGGTTCATTTTTCTGTTGCTTCCTCCGGTAGTTACATCATCTTTCAGTCCAATATGAACTTCCCAACTATTTCCCAACAAATTGAAATAAGGATTGACGCCTATCACGGCATAACTGGGATAACTGGTGGTTGATGGTTGATTATATGAGAAATCAGCAACATCAATTAAAACACCTAATCGATTCTCATTGATTGGAACTTCTACGTTGCCGGATGCGTCTATCTGTTGCTCATGCAATCCAAAGCCGGGCACAAAGCTATTGTATTTAATTTGCAATGAATAGTCAATGTTTGAAGGGTTTTTGTGCGAATTGATAGCAACTTTAAAGCCACCATTGACAAAATGATTCGTGGTGTCTTTATAGTTGGTTGATGAAGGCAGATATTGAAAAGATGACCCGTTCGTTCCATAGTAATTAAACCCTTCACGGTTAAAATAAGCACCAAAAGACAAATCGAATGGTGTAAAAGAGTATTTATAATCAAGCCCAAAATTAGTAACTAAATGCTGTTGTTTATTTCCGAAAAGTGACCATAAGTGAGTATTGAATATCAATTGCTGGGTATTATTGTTCACAATCGGAAGCAACAATTCACCCAATGCAGTACCATACCAACCACCTCCAAGCAAAGCATATCCTTTATGAATCGGGTCCTGGTCAATATGTACTACTGCAGCTTGCCATTTGTGTAAATCGAAAGCCGGCTGAAGTGGAGATAACTGATCGGAGAATGTCACCGGTTCGGGTTTAATTTCAGGTTCTGTAACGATAGGGCTAACCATAAGTCGGGTTACATCTGGGGCTGTAGGCGTATACTCCCGTTCGATGATCACATTACGTTTACCAATGGTATCATTTTTAGTTACTTGAGCGGTTACAATTTGAGATCCGATCATACTGAACAGAAAAAGAAAATAGGTTGCTTGCTTCATTGTTACTGTAATTGGTGAGCCTTTGAAAACAATTAATTAATGATTTCCCGTTGGCGTAGTGGTTGTTGACGCATTTTGGTGCTCATCTATAGCTTTTAATTGTTGTTGGATGAGTGATTGAATCTCATCATTTGCATGATAGTTGTCGTGCAAACTCAATAAATATTGTTTTGCTTGAAAATCATCGCCTTTTTTGACATAAATATCGGAGAGAAGCAAGAAACTCTTGGCCAGCCAGTATGGGTAAGGAGTACCTTTATTGATAAAATCAAGAATTTCATTTTCCGATTTGACTAAATCACCTTTGTCAAAGTAATATTTGGCTACTTCATATTTGGCCTGCGCACCATAAACTGTGCGAACATCTTGTGCCAATGTACTCCAATCGGCAAAGGCGCTATCCGATTGATTTATAAATTGATAGGACGTAGCACGATCAAATCGGGCTTCATCTTTCATCTCTGGAGTAGCTTGTAAATCAGCAAATATATTGTTGGCAGTGGAAATAGTTATTGAACTATTGTGGATTAAATAACTGCTTTGTAATATTCCTAAAAGAGCTGCTTGTTTATATGTGTTGTTGGTTGTAAGGTTAAGTAATAATTGAAAAAACCCAAGAGCTTCATCATATGTTTTAGCGTCATAAGTAATTGATGCACATTGTGCTAATGCCTCTTCTTGATAAGGATTTCCTTTGATAGCTGCTAATTTTCGATAGAATGCTAATGCATTGGCTGATTGATGGAGTTGCCAATAACAATCTGCCAAATAGTAAGTAGCTTTAATGCAATAATTTCCTTGAGGACAAAATTGGTTGAGGTATTGATTGAGTTGATTGACAGCTTGCTCTGTTTGTCCGGTGAAATAAATCTTCTCAGCAGTGACAAAAGTCAAAGAGTCTTGTGCGTTGATGGAAAGAGCATTGTTTTTTCCCAGAGAACGTCTATAGGCGAGATAATCATTCGCATCAGCCAGATCAACATATATATTTTCTATGTTTTGCATAGCTTCATTGGCTTCGTTGCTGCCCGGGTAATTGGCAACAACAGTTTTGTACGCAGTTAAAGCTTGTTGATTGTTATTAAGATTATAATATGACATGCCAATTTCGAGAGCAGATTTGCGTGCTAACAAACCATTGGGAAATTTCTGCAATAATGTCTGGTATGCTGTAATGGCTTTGTCATACTTCCCGAGAGAGATGTAGGCACGTCCTATTTCATAATATCCTTGTTCTGTATATTCTGAAGTGGGGAAATTTTGAATCAACTTGTTTAATTCATCAATTTTTGTGAGATAGTGTTTCTCAAGACCGTCAATAAAGGCTGTTTGATATTGAGCATAAGCGCTGGCCGCAACATTTTTAGCAATTACCTGGGTGTAATATATGTGAGCATCGTTAAAATCACGCGTCTGGAAATGGCAATCTGCAATTCGAATCAATGCATCATTGTAGATAGGCAAGAGTGGGTCATGTTCGTTCCCGGCAAAACGCAGAAAATAAAGTTGGCTCTGTTTGAAATCGTTGACTTTGAAGTAGGCATATCCCAAATTATAATTAGACTGATTATAGTTGGCATCTTTTACACTAAGCGTGTTACTTTGATATGCTAACCAATCTTTGATGGCTGACTGATAATCGTGTAACCGATAGTAACATTCACCCTGCCAGAAGTAGGTTTGAGCCATTATGGTACCAAAAGTTTCGGCCGCAATGGATTGAGTGAAGTAATCGATAGCTGCTTGATAATGATCGTTGTTGAATTGTTCAACGCCAAGATGAAAAAGTATGTTTTCTTTAGCGGCAGCAATTTGTGGAGAGTTTGATTGTAACTTTTGAATAGCTTGTAAAGCTGCGGGATAATCTTTCGAGGCTAATAAAACAGTAGCTAAATCTGTTTTAATAACCTCACTGTGTTGTGATTGAGGGAATTGAGTTAGAAATTGATCAAAGACTTTTACAGATTCGCCGAAGGGAGAAGTGCTGGTGTAAGTGGTCATCGCATAATTGTACATAGCTTCTTCCTGGATGGCTTTATCATAACTCATTTTGCTGGCAGCTTCAAATGCAAGCTTTGCTTTCAAAGTTTCTTTCAGTTGGATATAACTATTTCCAAGCCAAAAAAAACTATTTTGTCCTAAACTATCCGATACGGCAGCAACTTTCGACAGAGGAGAAATGGCATCGGCAAAGTGATTGGTTTGATAACAAGATATACCCCACATGTATAGCGTATTACGAGGAAGAAAAGCATCCATTTCCCCTGCCTTGATAAATTGATCAACCGCTTGTTTATAGTTCTTTTCACGATAATTGCATTCGCCTAAAAGACGATAGACCTCACTGTTTTTTGAGTTATTGGGTTGCACCTTCAGCAAATGAGTTCCATAACTTTTCACGTTGGCGTAATCGTGTTGTTTGGCAAAGATTTGAATGATATAATATGGTGCTAGAGCTGAGAATTCTTCCAACTGATCAATCTTTTGAAAATATGGAAGCGCTTCGTCATAATTGTCTAAGGCATATTCGCAATACGCGTAATAATAAGTAGCAACTGCATTGTATTTATCATTTCCCAGTAAAGATTTGAATTCGACAAGGGCATCCGTAAGGCGATTGATAGCCATATAAGAATAACCTATTGCAAAATGACATAAAAGACCTTCTGATGGGTCTAATTGCTTAACTGTTATTTTTTTTAATTCACTCAATGCAGCATTATAGTGTTTTGCTTCAAATTTGAGAATGCCGTCCATGTAATGCAAGTGTGCTTGTTGGGGGGAACTCGGGTAAGAGATGAGCTGTTCTTCTATCAACGTTTTTGCATTCGATTGCCGTAATGCAAAAGCACAAGCGGCCATACAGTAGGAAGCTTCTTCTCGTCGCACGATATCGAGTGGATTGGCTTTTTGCAAAAAGATGTTCAATTGATGTTGAGCGGCGCTGTATTGCTTTTGAAGGTAGAGTGATATCCCTTCTTGATATGCATGCAAGGGTTGCGTAAATGTATACGACTCTTGTGCATGAGTACTTAAAACTAAAAATAGCATAGCAGCACCAAACAAAATCAGTTTCTTCATGTGAGAATATTTAATTCAAGCAAAAATAAGCAATTTTGCCTGATTGTGACGATTCTGGAGGTGTTAAACTATGTCAACCCTTTGAATCTGCTTGATTGATGTTGATTTTTATATCGTATAATCCTTGTAAGTATGGCGTTTAAAACAAAAAAACTACCTGATTGAGGTAGTTTTCTCTTAAAGTGGGTAAGCTTACTTACGAATGTTAAGCTCTTTGATAATGTGGCGATATCGTTCAATATCTTTGGTTTTTAAGTAGTCGAGCAAGCGACGACGTTTACCTACCAACATAACTAGAGCTCTTTCAGTACTATAATCTTTCGCGTTTAACTTAAGGTGTTCAGTTAACGAGCTAATACGGTATGAAAATAATGCTATCTGAGATTCAGCTGACCCAGTATCAGTATTTGACTTCCCGTACTTGCCGAAGATTTCTTCTTTCTTTTCTGCAGTTAAATACATTACGAATAAAATTTGGATATAAATTGATGGTTGCAAAGATAGTGCATACTTTTCATATAGGCAACTCTTCATGCTTTTTTTCTCTGTTGTTGTATTTGAATTTTGAAAAGCTTGTTTTTTGCCAAAAATGGATTTTTCGGAAAGCATTTGCTGCTGCTTTTTTGTACTTTTGTTCACTGGTATATCAGGTAATTTTTATGAATCATACCCTATACATATAATTATGTATTGATGAACGAATTGAAACAGATAAAAAATGATTATAAATGAGAGAGAGAACCGTTTGGTTCATATAGTTGAGATTGCTCAATTGATGATGACAGCAGCCAGAACTGCTCCCAAAGGAAAGGGTATTGATGTGATTGAGATTGTCACAATTGTGGGCGATGATATTCAAAAGCTATCGGAGGTAACGTATGCAAAAGGAGAAAAGACCGGCTTGAAATTTTTGTTACGTGATGCCGAAAATATTCTTCACGCTGATGCAGTTGTGCTTATTGGAACACAAACACATGTTCAAGGACTCAATTGTGGCTATTGCGGCGTAGCTACATGTAATGAAAAGTTGAAAAATGATGCTATCCCTTGTGCCATCAACATGATTGATTTAGGTATTGCCATTGGGTCGGCCGTAGCTACTGCTGCTGATTTGCGCATCGATACGCGGGTGATGTTTTCAGTAGGATTTGCGGTGAAATCCTTGAACATTTTGCCAGGGTGTCATTCCATTTATGCTATTCCTATTAGTGCCTCGTCGAAGAATCCTTTTTTTGATCGACGTCCTCGTGATCAAAATGAATCCGATTAAACCCTTTTGAATTATAGCTGCTTGAGTTTTTGAATCGTTTCTTTCGGATTAGCTGATGCAAAGACGAATTGGCCTGCTACCAATATGTCAGCACCGTATGAAATGAGTTTTTCCCCTGTTTCTAAGTTTACGCCACCATCAATTTCGATAAGTGTTGAAGCTTGTTTTTTTAGAATCAGTTCTTTAAGCTCGGCAACTTTCTGATAGCTATGTTCTATGAATGTTTGCCCTCCAAATCCGGGGTTAACGCTCATGATTAGAACAGTGTCCAAGTCGTTAATAATATCCTGGAGCAAAAAAATGGGTGTATGCGGATTAAGTGCTACTCCGGCTTTCATTCCTTTCTGATGAATGTTTTGAATCGTTCGGTGTAAATGAATGCATGCTTCGTAATGCACCGTGAGTCTATTGATTCCCGCTTCTTGAAATCTGGCAATATAATCATCCGCATGAATGATCATTAAGTGTGCATCCAATGGCTTTTTGCACAGCGGCTTGATTGCTTCGATAACAGGAAATCCAAAAGATATATTTGGAACATACACGCCATCCATAATGTCTAAATGCAACCAATCGGCTTCACTGCGATTGATCATCTCGATGTCATGTTGCAGGTTGGCAAAGTTTGCTGCCAGCAATGAAGGTGCAATAAGTGTGGCCACGTGCAATTGTTTTAAGAACTTGTGTGTCTTGAAAAACAGCTATTTTGTTGCTTGACGATCTTTTTATCTGATATCTGACTAAAACCGTTTGAACCCAATTATCTCGCGTACTTCGCGAAGAGTCTTTGCTGCACTTGCATGTGCTTTTTCCCTTCCCATCTCGGCTACTTGATGCAAGTATGCTTCGTCTGCTTTGATCTCATTGATTTTTTCCCGTAATGGAGTAGTGAACCGTATCATGTCTTCAGCAAGCTGTTTTTTTAAGTCACCATAACGAATCTGGCAAGTGGCATATTTTTCATCGAAATAACTTATTGTAGAAGGATCGGAAACTGCTTTCAAAAGACTAAACAGATTTTCAATTACTTCGGGCTTTTCTTGATTCATGATGGTAGGACCTGCATCGGTAACAGCATGCATTACCTTCTTACGAATAGCTTCAGGTTCATCTGATAAGAAAATGGCATTGCCTTCGCCTTCCGATTTTCCCATCTTACCACTTCCATTTAAGCCAGGTATTTTAATCAACTCTTCGCCAAAATTAAAAGCCTGCGGTTCGGGGAAATAATCAGTTTTATATATGCGGTTGAATCGATTACCAAACGTTCGGGTCATTTCAAGATGTTGTTCCTGATCTTTGCCTACAGGGACTTTTGAAGCACGATGAATCAGGATGTCGGCTGCCATCAACGTTGGATAGGTAAGGAGTCCTGCATTTACGTTATCCGGTTGTTTCCTGATTTTATCTTTGAACGATGTGCAGCGTTCCAGCTCGCCAATGTAAGCATTCATATTGAAAAAAAGATACAATTCTATGGTTTCTGGTAAATCACTTTGCACATAAAGCGCTGATTTATAAGGATCTAATCCTGATGCCAGATACTCGGCTAATATTTGTTTCACGTTGCCATGAAGATCTTGCGGCGTGGGATGTGTAGTCAGGGAATGGTAATCGGCAATGAAGAAATAACATTGATGCTCATTCTGCATCTTAATGAAGTTACGCAGGGCGCCAAAATAGTTTCCAATGTGTAAGTTTCCTGTTGGACGGATACCACTAACAACTGTTTCCATTTTTTTATGTCGTTTTTTGAGATGCAAAGATACAATTTAAACCGTTACCTTGCATTAGAACATCGTAGTTCAATCGGCTTCTTTTATATGATAAAGGTGAAATACATTGATTATGTATAAGATACATGAATGTAACCAGTCCTTTAATATGGTTTGATGTTTGTTCGAAGATCAGAAGAAAGGAGCGACCAACATCATAATCGACATAGTCACTAAGATGACGACGGTGATCCAACCAATAACATTCACAATAGGTTTATTGGTATATACGCCCATTAGTTTTTTCTTGTTTACCAAAAGTATCATGCTTACTAAAACAACTGGTAACAAAACGGCATTGATAACCTGCGACCAAAGGGATATCCCGATTAATGGAGCGTTTGGAATAAGAATAATGCCGGCTGAAAGGATGATGATACTTGTATAAAGCACATAAAACTCTGGAGCTTCATTCCATTTTTTATCAATTCCGGCTTCGAACCCAAATGCTTCGGATACATAAAAAGCAGTTGCTAATGGTAATATGACTGCTGAAAAGATGGATGCGACAAAGAGTCCGAATGCAAACACTTGTGAGGCAAACGCTCCGGCAAGAGGTTTAAGTGCCAGGGCTGCATCTTTGGCTTCGTTGATTACAATGTGATTTACATGTAAAGTCGATGCACATGCAATAATAATGAAAAAGGCCACTGCAACGGTAGCAGTACAACCTATGATGATGTCAAGCAGGATATAGTTATACTGCGATATTTTAAGCCCTTTCTCAATGACGGATGATTGCATATAAAATTGCATCCACGGAGCAATAGTAGTACCAACAATGCCTAGTACCATAGTCAGGGTAGCGTTGTCCATCTCCATTTGAGGCTTAATGATTGCATGACCTATTACGTGCCATTCAGGATGGCCCATTAGTGCTGAAATAACATATACCAATAGCGACGCACTGAAAATTAAAAAGATACGTTCAGCAATTGTATAATTACCTTTGACTACCAGAACCCAAACAATGAAAGCTATAAGCGGGACTGAGATGTATTTGCTTACACCAAACACTTCCATGCTGCCGGCAACGCCTGCAAATTCAGTAGTGGTGTTTCCAATGTCTGCAAGCAACAGCCCCATAAAAATGAAAAAAGTGACTTTTACGCCGGCGTTTTCACGAATGAGTGTTGCTAAGCCTTTGCCTGTGACGATACCCATGCGGGCATTCATTTCTTGCACTACTAAAAGAACAATGAACGATGGGATCAACGTCCAAAGAAGTTGATAGCCATACATGGCACCGGCCACTGAATATGTGGTGATGCCGCCTGCGTCATTATCCACACTGCCCGTGATGATGCCAGGTCCTAAAATGGCGAGAAAAATAGCAATGCTGCTAAATATGGTTTTTCGGTTTGTTTTTTTTACTACCACCATCCTTACATCTCCTTTTATTACGTGGTTCTTCGTTTTCCTAATAAGTCATCAATAACATCATCAATGACTACCATTCCTTCCAACTCTTCGTTTTCATTGGTTACAGGCACGGCTAAAAGGTTGTATTTGGAGATGATTTCAGATAGTGAGTCGAGTCGATCATTATCGTTTACCTGATTGGTATTTGTTTCCATAAACTCCTTCAATTGTGTGTCGGGAGATGCAAGCAAAAGATCACGCATCGTAAAAGTTCCTTCTAAGTGGTTGTTTTCATCCACAACAAAAAGAGTATAAAGGGATTCCATATCCGGCTGCTCTTCTTTGATGATGGAGACAGCTTCGTTAACAGTCTGTGTTGGTGAAAAGGTTAAAATATTGGTTGTCATTAAACTTCCAACTTTTGATTCTTGATATTCGAGAAGGTATCTTACTTCTTCCGATGCCTCTGATTCCATTTCTTCGAGTAATTGTGCCGTCATATCATCTTCCAGATTCTCCATCAAATCGGCAGCTTCGTTAGCAGGCATCTTTTCCAATACATCAGCAGCTTTTTCTATAGAAAGACTTTCAATGATGTTGACCTGTTCTTTGGCTTCAAGCTCTTCAAGCACATCAGCAGCAGTCTCTTCGTCTAATGAAGAAAATACGGAAGTCTTGGAGTTTTTCCCTAATTCCTCAATGATGTCGGCTAAATCAGATGGGTGAAGTGTGTTTAGCTTGGCAAACGGCATGTTGAGCTTGATGTTCAAAGTGCCGAAGTCTATGGCTTCTACGTCGTCCCAAAGAATAAACTTGGATGGGATTTTTCCACCAAAAAGTTGAAGAATGATTTTAATAAGAGGATTAATTCCAATGCGTCGTAATAAACCTTCAAGCCCAACATCAACAGCTACAACAAAAGCGCCGGAAGAGAGAGCCACCATTCGTACGTCATTCACCCGTACTAACTTTCTGCCATTAATATCCACGATTTGTTTATCGAGAATAGTTTCTTTGAGTAAAAAAGTGTTGTTTAAGATTTCAGGTGGTGCGTTGGTTATAGCTTGACATTGTACTTTGTAATGTGTGTTGAACTTTACAATTTGCACATTGGTCAAGGTGACGTTTAATCGCTTTTTCTGTTGTTTGATGTAGAAGCCGATAATCTTTGGTCTGTGCGCATTATCGATTTCGTTGTTGTTCATTGGGAGTTGAACATAAACATCCAGAATGACGCCTAACACGTTTTCGCGTGCGTCAAACAGTTTGCATCCAATAAGTCTGCTTAAATAAAAAGTAGTGAGAGAAGTCATTATGCCTCCTTCTGTTAGTGGTTTAGAAGAAAGCGAATACGATGCGGCTTCCTTGCTAAACGCAAGTTAATACTAAGTTGTTCGCCGGGCCATCGTCCATTAGGAATATTATTTTAAAATTTCAATGCAAAGATAACACTATTCTTTTATCGATTACCACACTGTTTGAAAAAAAGAAACAAGCAATTACAATGAATGTATTGTTTTTAATGAATTGATTATAAGTGTTATATGTTAAATAGCGGATTTGTTATCCTGGTTTTTACTCTTCATCCCGGGATTGGATAGGTGAAATCCCTGTTGTTCTAAATATTCATCCAGATGATAATCTAATGCCATACGATGATAATCGAGTATGTGAGTCCCCCAGTCATGGTGCGTTTTATCGCCGGAACGGATTTCATTATATTGAGTCACTTTATCATTGTAGTCTGAAAGATCTTTGTCAATCCGGTCTGTACGATAGTGATTCTGATGAATGATCAGAGAAAGTGGTTGTTTGGGTTTTATGTCCGGATGTTCTGCCGGATACCCGATAGAAAGGCCACAGACCACGGCGACACCTTGTGGTAGTTGTAAAAGGTCTGCTAATTGTGCAGGAGCTGCGGTACGTGTATAGCCAACGCAACAACTGCCTAATCCCAATGCTTCGGAAGCAATGACCGCATTTTGCATAGCTAACGATGCGTCAATTACTCCCACCAATAAACCATCCATGGTATCTTGAAATCTCGGAAAATCAATAGATTTAGAATCTGCAAACTGTTTTAACTTATTGAAGTCGGCACAGAATACTAAAAATATGGCGCATGTCTTGATCTGTTTTTGGCCGGTGATCGCGTAGAGTTTTTCTTTGAGCGCTTGATCACTAATTGCGATGACAGAAAACTGTTGCCCGTTATAGCTGGTAGGAGTGTTTTGAATGGCACGATAAATTAAGTCTAATTTTTCGGGTTCAATGGTTCTTCGTTCATAACGACGCACTGAAGTGCGGGAAAGAAATAGTTCTTCGATACTTTTCATACAAGTAGGCAGGTATAAAATAAAAAACCTTGCTCTTCAAGTGCATGATTACATCTGATTGAGCAAGGCATATTCAATTCATATTGAAATATTATTCGAGTGTGGACGGCGTGTTGATATCCGGATCAATCAGAATGCGTCCGCAATATTCGCACACAATGACTTTTTTCCGAAGTCTGATCTCCATTTGTCGTTGGGGTGGAATCTTGTTGAAACAACCACCACAAGCATCACGTTGAATGGTAACCACAGAAAGTCCGTTGCGCACATTTTTACGAATTCGTTTGAAAGCTGTGAGCAAACGTAATTCAATCATTGATTCAATATCTTTGGCACGTTCGCGTAAGCGTTCTTCTTCTTGCTTGGTTTCGGAAACAATTTCCTCCAATTCGCTTTGTTTTTGTTCAAGATCACTTTTTCGATCACCTAACAGGGCATTGGCATTAGCAATTTCTTCTGTTTTGAATGAAATGGCTGCTTGCGTTTCTTGTATGCGTTTCTCGCTTAGTTCGATTTCAAGCGATTGAAACTCAATTTCTTTGGTTAAGAAGTCGTATTCGCGGTTATTACGCACATTGTCTTGTTGCTCTTTGTATTTAGCCATTTTGGCTTTTGATTCTTCAATCTCAACCTTACGTGAAGCAATATCTTCTTCTTGCTCTTTTAACTCTTCGCTATAATGTTCAATACGTGTTTGTAACCCCACAATCTCATCTTCCAGATCTTGTACTTCGAGAGGCAACTCACCACGCAATGTTTTTATTTTATCAATTTCAGTAGAAACAGTTTGAAGCTCGTATAAGGCTCTTAATTTTTCTTCTACAGTGAACATCTCTTTTTCGGTTTTCGCTTCGATTGGCATAACGGTAGTGAATTTACTGTTTGAACGCTATTTCAGTTTTATATCTCTTCGCACATTTTGCTTGCAGAAATTCCTTTCAAATCATTGTTTGATGTGTAGTTAGAAGTACTGCACAGGATTTGTCAGGCTGGTAGCCAAATGGAGTGCAAATGTAGGCATTTTTTTCTGTAGTTGTTCCTTCAGTAGCTCTTTTGTAAATTGTTCCGATTCATAATGCCCTATATCTGCGATCACAATGCGATGATCGGCATCGAAAAATTCATGGTATTTGAAGTCAGCACTGATATAGATGTCAGCTTGTTCTCCAATAGCTACCGGAAGTAATAAAGCACCGGAACCTCCGCAAAGGGCGACTTTGTAAATAGGCCTCCTGAGTAATGGTGTGTGACGAATTACCGATAAGTGAAATATCTCTTTTAAACGCTGTAAAAAAGTATTTTCAGCCTCTGGTTCAACAAGGGTTCCCACAATACCCATGCCGATGTGTGATGATCGATTCCGGATTTCAATCCAATCATAAGCCGGTTCTTCATAAGGATGTGCTTTGAGTAATGCTTTTTCAATGGCTTCCTGCTGAGAAGCATATACGACAACTTCAATGCGTAATTCTTCTTCGTGATGCCACTCATGAAGCTTTCCTACATAGGGATGCGCATCGTTGTTAGCGCGGAAAGTACCAATGCCCTTAACGTTAAAACTGCATGCATCATAGTTCCCTAATGTTCCGGCTCCTGCTTCAAAGAGTGTGTTGCGCACCTCATCAGCTTTTGATATAGGTACATACGTAACCAATTTAAGTAATTGGTCCGTGCGGGGCAATAAAATTTCACAATGCTCCAGATTTAATTTTTCGGCCATTTTATGACTTACGCCTGTGGATATGTTATCGAGATTAGTGTGTGCAGCGTAGATTGCGATATCGTTCCGGATAGCAGCCATCACGCACCGTTGCACATAACCTGCTCCTGTTATTTGTTTCAATCCTTTGAATAACAATGGATGATGTGCAATGATGAGGTTACACTTCTTCGCAATAGCTTCTTCGATCACCTCTTCCGTTACATCAAGAGTGATTAAAACACTTGTCACTTCGCGTGTTCGATCTCCTATCTGGAGTCCTGCGTTGTCGTAACTTTCTTGTAACTGCAAGGGAGCGATTTCTTCCAACCAATGGCAAACAGTATCAATAGTCATACATTCCCTGTTATATAATGTTTCTTAAACATAAACTGAGCGAGAATATTTATTCTTCAAACAATTAAAGTTCCAATTCATTTTGTTGATAAAACCTGTATTTTAGAGAGAGTAATGCAAGCAACCTCGCTATTTGTTCCCGGGAAATTCCTGTTTCTTGCGACAATAATTTATGTTGAAAGCGTAGCAGCAATACCCAGTACAGAAAAACAAAACAGCCTTCCATTTCATCCTTAATTTGAAATTTAGCATCTGTCTTATTCATAAAATCAGTCATATAAGATAAAGCCTTATACAACTGAGCATGATAATCACCATGCTTACCTGATTGAACCAAGGCATAATGTAACTCAATAACATCAGTCAACGTATGTTAATAGATTCTATGTCAAAATTATAAGCACGAATTGCATCTTCAATTTGCCACATATAGAGAATGTATTTCGCAATATTTTCTTTCTTTTTTTGTTGAGTAATAAACATAGACTGCTTTTAAACGGGTGACACATACCTGACAATTTTCAATCTATAATACCGTCTTCCTCTTCATCGAACCACGAAAAATCGGTGGTGCTTTGATCTGTAAATGAATCTAATTCACGTCTCTCCTTCTTGGTTGGCCTTCCCAATCCATGATCTCGATCAACGAATCCATTTACACGGGCAACTTCAAGTAACGCTAACTGATCAGAAGGAGTTATGTTTTCCATATAATCAGATACTAATTTTGCATTTAATCGATTTGGCGATAATGCAATCACTTTGAAGGAGAATGTAACAGGAGGACGACGCACCTGAATGATATCGCCTGTTTTTACTGTCCGGGCAGGTTTCACAGAAATGCCATGCATCATGACTCTGCCTTTTTTACAATAATCTGCTGCCAACGAACGTGTTTTAAACAAACGCATCGTCCACAACCATTTATCAATACGAACTTCATTCGCCATTTATCGAAAAGTAAAAAGATAGTTCATGCCAAAATTCCAGATCATGACAATTACGGTAGCAGCTACTTTCGAGAGGTAAAAATTGAGATGCCATTTCTTTATTAATAAATAAATGGTGGCATTATTGATCAATAACCCTATGAGTGCGATTATCATAAACAGCGTATACTGTTCTCCGATTTGCGGGTTGTGATTTCGAAATGCCCAGATTCGATTGAAAAGATAATTGGATGATGCCGCAATTATAAATCCGGTTGAGTTTGCTATATAAGGATTTAAGCGCAACTTTTCTTTCAACAAATAGGTTAATCCAAAATCGATGGCGGTACCTGAGGCACCCACTACACTAAAACGAATGAATTGTATTAACATATAATATGTTGTAAGAATGAATAAACAAAAAAACCATCTCACCGGGAGATGGTTTTCAAGAGTTTGTGCTTGCCAATTATGCCGGATGAATTGCTTCTGAAGGACAAACATCGGCACAAGTACCGCAATCAGTGCAAACATCAGGATCAATTACATAAATATCACCTTCACTAATAGCTCCTACCGGACATTCTGAAATACATGTTCCACATGCAATACAATCTTCTGAAATTACGTAAGCCATTTCCTTAGAGAATTAAATTAGTATTCATATCTGAGACAAAAGTAGGAAATAAATTGAAATAGTGCAACTCGCGTGCTTACTATTTTTGCAAAAAAAATCAAAGAGTCATTATCAGCTATTCAATAACTCCTTTACAGAAAGGTAGTTTGACAATTTTTGCCGGAAGAAGCTTTCCTCGGATGGAGATAAAGATTTCACTTCCTGATTTTGCAAAAGGTGTAGCAACGTAGCCTAACCCGATTCCCACCTTAAGAATTGGAGAGATTGTGCCGGAAGTAACTTTGCCAATCGGATTTCCATGTTGATCGGTAATTTCGTACCCATGCCTTGGAATGCCTTTTCCTATGAATTGAAAGCCTACCAATTTACGCGAAGTCCCCTCTTGTTTTTGTTGTTCTAACAATGCGCGATCTATAAAAGGTTTATCAGGCACAAATTTTGTAATCCATCCCAGGCCTGCTTCAATCGGAGATGTTGTATCATCGATATCGTTGCCGTAAAGGGTAAAACCCATTTCCAAACGCAGCGTGTCACGTGCACCAAGCCCAATAGGTTGAATACCGGCTGATTTCCCTTTTTCAAAGATGGCATTCCATATTTTCATTCCATCTTCGGGATAGAAATAGAGTTCAAAGCCACCTGCACCTGTATAGCCAGTATTGGATAACAGGACATCAGGCACATTGGCAAACGCACCCACACTGAATCCATAATAAGGAACAGACGATAAATTCACCGTTGTGAGTTGTTGCAACACTTCTACTGCTTTAGGTCCCTGAACAGCCAGTTGAGCCATTCGATCCGAACTGTTTTCGAGTTCCGCACCTTCACGGTTATTGGCCACGCACCAATCCCAGTCTTTTTCAATATTCGCGGCATTAACTACCAAAAGGTATTTCTCCGGTTGATAGTGATACACTAATAAATCATCCACAATGCCCCCTTTGGCATTTGGGAAACAAGTATATTGTGCTTTCCCTATCGGGAGGGATGCAACATCATTTGTCGTTATTTTTTGCAAAAAGGATAAGGCGTTTTTCCCATTTACCCAAAACTCTCCCATGTGAGACACGTCGAACACGCCCACTTTTGAGCGTACCGCCATGTGTTCATCTAAAATTCCGCTATATTCAATCGGCATATTATACCCTGCAAATTCATGCATCTTGGCGCCTAAGGCAATATGTAAATCTGTAAATGGGGTTGATTTCATCTAAAAAAAGTTTATTGATCAATTTAATGGTTTGAACGATATTATGCTGTTTCCTTGAATCGTTGATGTCCTATGGACAAAAGATTCATGAATTATATCTCTTTTCTATTGATATTCATGCCCTGACGTGCAATAGTCTGTTTTTTCCACAGGGAATTCACATGCTTTGTTTGGTTCAATGATTCGCAACTTTCTGAATAATTTTCAATACCAACTCAGTAGCTTTTTCCATGGACTGAATCGGGATGTATTCAAACCTGCCATGAAAATTATGACCACCTGTGAAAATATTCGGGCAAGGCAATCCCTTGAATGAAAGTTGTGCACCATCTGTTCCTCCACGTATGGCTCTGATCTTAGGATTTATACCAACTTCCTTCATGGATTCTTCGACAATATTTACCACATGCATCACAGGTTTAATTTGCTCCCGCATATTAAAATACTGATCTTTCAACGTCAAAGTCGCACAGTTTGGAAATTCTGCATTGATTTTTGAAACCAAATGTTGTATCTCTTTTTTCCGGTTTTCAAAACGATCCCGATCATGGTCCCGAATGATGTAGGCTATGGTGGTCTCTTCAACAGTCCCCTGCATGTAAGTGAGGTGATAGAACCCTTCATATCCTTCTGTATGTTCAGGTGTTTCATGCCGTGGAATCATTGTAATAAACTGATTTGCAATACGTAACGAATTCAACATTTTGTTTTTTGCATATCCCGGATGCACATTACGACCTTTGAAGGTAATGGAAGCTCCGGCTGCATTGAAATTTTCAAACTCTAATTCACCAATCTCACCTCCATCCAGTGTATAAGCCCATAAAGCATCAAATTTTACCACATCGAACTTGCCGGCACCCAAGCCGATTTCTTCATCGGGAGTAAAAGCGATACGAACAGCTCCGTGTTTTATCTCCGGATGCTTTACTAAAAAAGCCATAGCGGTCATGATTTCAGCAATGCCGGCTTTATCATCGGCACCAAGCAGCGTGTTGCCGTCTGTCACAATGATATCTTGCCCTTTATATTGGAGCAGCTCGGGAAAATCGTCAGGAGAAAGAATGATGTGCTCTTTTTCGTTCAAAAGAATATCTTTACCATCATAGTTGTTGACTATACGTGGTTTGACATTTTTTCCCGACATATCGGGGCTTGTATCCATGTGGGCAATAAAACCTATGGTATTAAATGGTTCTGATGTGGAGGCGGGTAGCGTTCCCATCACGTACCCGAATTCACTAATGGAAACATCCGTTAATCCAATTTGTTCCATTTCTTTTGCCAAATCCTTAGCAAACGCCATCTGTCCGGGAGTACTGGGAGTCACACCTGTATGTTCATCCGAAGTTGTTTCAAATGAGACATACCGAAAAAAACGATTTACTAATTCTGTATTCATACGATTATTTTTTACATTAAGGACGTATGAAACTCATCCCGAACATCAGGATTCGTTTCATTCTAATTTGTATTTAAAATTTATATTTGTTGATGTCCTATGGACAAACTATACTTTGGCCTTCGTATTTCTATTGATATTTATGCCCTGACGGGCAAAAGTCTGTTGTTATTATTGCTGGTTAATTAATTCTTATAAGTTGTTTTCTCCGTTAGGAGATCAATATCCATAGAAAAGATGAACCATGATGTGTACCGTTTCCCGTAGGGAATTAACATGCTTCACTTGCATGAATCGTTGATGTCCTATGGACAAACTATACTTTGGCCTTCGTATTTCTATTGATATTTATGCCCTGACGGGCAAAAGTCTGTTGTTATTATTGATAATTCATTCATTCTTCTTTTTTATTTATGATTATCCGATATTTATCCTAAAGTCATTTTTAGACAATCATTTGCCAAATTTGTCCGCAGGACTAAATGTGCATAACCTCCAATACAATTGGAGGGCTTTCAGAAATACATTCTGACTCCAACCCGGAGGGTTGAATGAATATAATCATCGCTTCTATAGAAATTATATTATATCCAACCATAAAAAGAGCATCTTGTTACAATCATTTTTATCCTTTTGAGTAAAAGCAATCATAAAATTCTTTTTGTTCAACCCTAAGGGTTGATAGTTGATTCCTCCATTGTCCTCCAATTACATTGGAGGTTATGCACATTTAACTCTTCGAGTTCTTAGGTAAAAATCAGATAGTCATATTACTTAAACAATTTTTTATAAGCTGTTTTCTCCGTTAGGAGATCAATATCCATAGAAAAAGGAAACAAACAGATATTTAATTCATAATCTGTTCAATGCTATATGAATCCCTGCTTAGCCCGGGAGATGACCAATAAGCCGCTGCAAAAGAAAGAATGAACCGTTTGGTTTCAGGGCTTGGAAGCAAAGTGTGTGTAGGTTGGTGAACTTTTTCCTGATGGGGAAGATGAGGGGGTGAGTAATCTTTTTTCATAGGCCGTTTATTTTGAACATTGCATCTTTAAACGTAAAGGTACGGTTGATTATTGCCACCTGAGCGTTAATGTCTTTAAATAGATAGCGATTTATCAGCCAATTTACGCAAATTAATCAAAGCGTAGCGCATACGTCCCAATGCCGTGTTGATGCTAACGCCTGTTCTGTCGGCAATCTCTTTAAAGCTCATCTCGTCATAAAAACGCATTGTCACAACTTTTCGCTGCGATTCGGGTAGATAATTAATCATTTTTTTTATGGTATTCAACAATTGCTGTTGAATCAAATCATCTTCGACAGATGGGTTGGAAAGACGCACGTTGTTTAGCAGGTCATACGTATAATCCTGACGCTGTATTGACACTTCAGGTTGTTCTTTACGAAAATAATCCATCATCACATTGTGTGCAATGCGAATAACCCATGGCAGAAAGCGCCCGTTATCCACATAACGATACTGTTTGATAAACATGATTACCTTTACGAAAGTGTCCTGAAACAGATCATTTGCCAACGCATCATTCCTTACCGTCAAATAAATATATTTGAATACACGTTCCTGATGCCTTGACAACAATTCTTCAAATGCTTCCTGACTGCCTGTTTGGTAGCGTAGAACCAACTCATCATCAGAAAATGATACTAAATAACTTTTCATGCGATTATGTTTACTTTTTACATTAAGAACGTATGGAACTCGTCCCGGTATTATAGGGACTCGTTTCATTACAATTCCGACTTAAGGTTGAAAAGTAATCGTGTTACATAGGCATGCGTTGTTTGGCAAGCATTGTGGTGAGAGTGATGAATAAAAGACAAAGTTACACTTTGTTTGTGAAATCAGATACAAAACAGCCGTTTTTTTATCGCTCTTAAAAAAAATCGTTTTTTTGAGTATGATTTAATGCTTGTTTTACAAAGACATTGTTGCTTTTACATATCTTTGTCAACAAAAATAAGGCTTATGGAAAAAAGGCTTAGCATTAAAGAGTGGAAAGAAGAAGACCGTCCCAGAGAAAAGTTGACAGAAAAAGGAAGCCGGGCGCTTTCAGATGCAGAACTTTTGGCAATCCTGATTGGTTCAGGAAACAAAGAAGAAAGTGCCGTGGAATTATCCCGTCGTATTTTGCATCAATTGAACAACAACCTGAATGACCTAGGAAAAGTTGATATTGCGTATTTAACACAAACTTTCAAAGGGATCGGAGAAGCTAAAGCCATTACCATACTGGCTGCGCTTGAATTGGGACGCCGACGCAAGCTTTCAGAAGTGACCGAAAGAAGTAAAATAACGGCAAGCCTCGATGTCTTCAGGGTATTTGAACCACTTCTGTCCGATCTTCCGCACGAAGAATTCTGGGTGCTATTGCTTAATCGCGCCAATAAAATCATCGGACAAACACGCCTTTCTCAGGGAGGTACCGGCCAAACCATTGTTGAGATTCCACAAATACTGAAGATTGCCATTGATAAATTGGCAACTGGCATCATTGTGTGTCATAACCATCCTTCAGGAAATATGGAACCCAGCCAGCAAGATGTACAAATCACCTCAAAATTAGCCGAAGCGTGTAAAATTGTTGGCATTGACTTGTTAGATCACCTCATTGTCGCACAACAACACTACTATAGTTTTGCCGACAATGGCAGAATAGCAGCCAGATAGGATGTTTCCTTTGGTAATGTAAGCAAATAGCACTATCTTTGCAGCCTCACGGATAAGCATTTGCTTTTATGACATAAAGCGTGTCCTATTCTGCAATATCAATCTCAAAGCGAGCATTTTTAATCGCTGAATCTTAAACACACAAGGAATCTTTTTTATGGCAACTACAGCTGATTTTAGAAATGGAATGTGTCTTGATCTCGATGGACAGTTCTTCTTTATTATTGAGTTTCTTCATGTAAAACCCGGTAAAGGCCCTGCTTTTGTACGTACCAAGTTGAAGAATGTTCAAACCGGTCGTGTCATTGATAAAACGTTCAACTCCGGCGTAAAAATTGATGAAGTGCGTATTGAAAGGCGTCCCTATCAGTTTTTGTATCATGACGACATGGGGTACCATTTTATGAATAATGAAACCTTTGAGCAAATTTCCATTCCAAAAGAAAATATCAACGGTGTTGATTTTCTAAAAGATGGTGAATCGGTGGAAGTAGTTACCCATGCTGATTCTGAAACCGTGCTTTATGCCGATGTTGCAACGCACGTAGTGCTTCAAATCACTTACACAGAGCCAGGCATGAAGGGTGATACGGCTACAAACACTTTAAAACCAGCCACCGTAGAAACCGGCGCCACAGTCAGGGTGCCTCTGTTTATCGAAGCCGGTGAGAAAATAAAAGTGGATACGCGTGATGGTTCGTACGTGGAAAGAGCTAAATGACTTTTCAATAGCGACTCTTTCCTGACATAACGTGCAATTTAGCATGTTTATCTTCTAAAATGTCTCTTTCCGGGGCATTTTTTTTGTCCTGTCAAGAAACACAGTCTGTTGATGCCTATCTTGTAATGTCAAAATAAACTTTTAATTTTACACCTGATTTGATCCCTTATGGAACAACTATTTTGTGAGGTTTGATATGTAATTATCACATATATCAGTATCTTTGTATCAGCTTTGTCACTATCTAAGAGGGTAAAATGTATTGTGCTTTGATCTATATAGCAACGGATTTTTTGACTCAAATCACTCATGATAAGGAATTTTTTATACACTATCTTGTTTTTAAGTTTCTTAGCTTCTGTGCGTCTTAATGCACAGAGTTCTGAGTCGAAATGGAACATGACTCTTTTTTCGGGATTGGATTTTAATTTTGCTCCTAAAATCCAGGCTCCAGGTCCTATGACTTTACGCAATAATGGAAGTGTTTTATCCCATATAGGAGTCGGCTATGATCTTACTTCTGCCTGGGAAGTCAGAGGTCAGTTTGGATGGGCTAACTTTAGATGGCCGGTAGCTGCTGCAGTAACTAATTCAGGCGCTGTTTCTGAGATCGGTCTTCATGGAACAATTGTTGCCATGTTCAATCCTGTAAATGCATTGTATGGGTTTGATGCCGACCGGTTATTCGATTTTCAACTTTTTGCAGGTGCCGGTGGAGGCCTTAAGTTGGCATACAATCATACGACTAATGTGAACACTGCGTTTACCCCGATGGTGCATTTTGGAGCTCAGGCTAATTTTCATCTCTCGGAGCAGTTTAGCCTGAATGCTGAAATGGGTAATTATGTAATTTTTGATCACATCAATCCAACAACAAAAACTACTACCACATCTTCTTCTCCAGCAACTCATTTTATAGACAATCTGGTTTTCTTTTCAATCGGATTTACCTACCACTTTGGCGTCCAGGCATTCTCAGCAGGAGGGCGCAGCATGGATTAGCGGGAACCTTTCCCGATTTTAATAGGTTGCGGAAAATCCTCATTTTCTTTAATCGATAGAGTGTGCTTTCTGATAAGCGTAGCATGTCACATGCTTCCTGTCTCGTTCAGGAATTCGATCGGCTCTTTTCCTTAATGTCGAATTTCATCCGTTACCTGTCCTCATTATTTCAGACTTATTTGTTTTATTTTCTCACACAGCAACCTAGTAAATAATCTGGCACCTTTGTCGTTTAAGTGAGCATGATCTTTAAATAAGGTCGAATCACGTAAAAAAATTGGGGAACTATAGTACTCACCAATGAGTGGAACATTATATTTGTTGGCTATTTGAACGAAATCTGTATAGCAATCATTTTTACTGTAATCATCAATTTCATACCTTGGAGCAAAAATTAATATCAACTGAATATTCGATTCCTTACATTTATTTATAACTTCAATAAATGCATTTTTGATTTCCGTGTCCATTTTGCATTTTGGCAATACCCTGGTAATTAAAGTGGGATATTTATATCCGGAATCATTTAGTGCCAAATATCCATCATCGCTGTTGGTTTTAGAAAAGCTATTTATGAGTAAAGAAAATATGCTTGAATTGTAACGATATAAATTAGATAACATCTTTAAATTCTCAAACTCACTTTTCATATTAATGACTCTTTTACAATAGCTATTCGAATCATAAAATGGATTTAATATCGAGAAAGAATTTTTCTCTTTTTCAGTAAGACTTGTCAAATAATAGGGAGACATACTCCATATTATCATTTTAGGCTTCTTTCTCTCTATGATGCTATTGATCATACAGTATTGGTAATAAAATGACTGCCCATCATTAGCACAATTATAGACAGACATTCCTAATTTTTCTTTCATGAGACTGGGAATCAGGCTATGATGTACTTCAGAAGCACCTGCAATGATAATATCACTTTCAACTTTCCACATCGAATATTCTGCCGTCATACCTTGCGGGTTATTATTCATTGCCTTCTTCTCGAGATAATCAAAAAGGTAACCTGCAAAAAGATCTAATAAGATGATTAGAATAATGAAAGTAAAAGCCTTTGTTATTAGTGTTTTAAAGCTCTTCATGACTGGAAGTTAAAATTGGAAATAGATAAATTGTCCTGAATCTAATACACCAATTGCCAATATCAGAATAAGGATTAATGCATACGACAGATAGCGAACAACTATATTCCTGTTTTCAAAGAAAAGCATTTTACCTGGAAAAAATTCATCTCTGAAATCTTTGATCAACAATATAAACAATGCAAATAGTCCAAACGAAAGTGTTGTTTTGTCCATATACAACCCTCCATGTTTTCCTGTAATTTTTCCAATTACCTCAAACGCATCTCTAACATTATTACATTTGCCGAATATCTGTGAAAAGGAAAACAAAACAAAAACCCAAACACAGCTGATAAAAATATACCACGGTTTATTGTTCAACCTGAATTTTTGTGTGATTTCCGTTCTTTGTTTATGCATGGCTGCTTCAATACTTAAATAAACACCTTGTACAAGCCCCCATATGATAAATGTAAGTGCTGCGCCATGCCAAATGCCACTGATCATAAATGTTAGCATCAGAGCAGATACAATGCCCCACATTTTCCAGCTTCTTAAATTGAATGAAAGTGGTGTGTAGATATAATCGGTCAACCATTGAATTAATGACATATGCCATCTGCGCCAAAACTCTGACATGGATGTGGCAAAAAACGGACGTTTAAAGTTTGGTATTACTTTTATACCCAAACAACGGGCGACGCCAATGGCAATCAAAGTATAACCACCTAAATCGGCATACACCTGAAAAGGGTACAAAACAGTGGCAAAAGCTAATGTAGTTCCATTGTGAAATGGAATGTTAGTATAAACAGCATCCACATATATTCCCAATCTATCAGCCACGCAAAGTTTCATAAAATATCCCCACAGCATTAACTTTGCCCCTGAAACTAAATCATCATACGTGCTGTTTTGTAATTTTTTGAATTGTGGAAACATATTACCTGCACGTTCAATCGGGCCTGAAAGAATGATCGGGAAAAACGATAAAAATAATCCTGTTGATCCTATACTTTTTTCAAAATCAACATCTTCATTGTAAACATCTACCAAATAACCAATTGCCATAAAAGTATAAAAGGATATACCTATGGGTAAGATAAATGAAATTTTTGGTAAAGAAAGATGTAACCCAAGGTGGTTTAGTAATTCAAATATTGAATTATTGATAAACCCAAAATATTTGAAAAAGAATAGGGGTAAAATAACCACAATAATACCCCAAATCAACAATTTGTGTTTCTTTATATCTGATTTTGTTTCATATATTCCTTTGGTAAACAAATAGGTAGACCCTGTAACCAACGCTAAAAGTAAGGCATACACAGGCTGAAGATTTATGTAAAAGAAATAACTGGCAACCAATAAAAACCAAACTTTTCCCCGCTGTGGAATCAGATTGAATAAAATCACTACAAGAGGAAAAAATAAAAGGAAATTAAACGAAGCAAAGGTCATAAGAACTTGTTTTATTCAAATTTGCTATTGATTACCTCGATTAAATTTCCAACATGCTTCATTTTGTTTAAATCTTTCAGTTTGAATTTAATACCAAATTGTTTTTCAACTTCTGTAATCATCAACATGTGAGTTAATGAATCCCAGTTAGCAACATCGCTTGCTGTCATTTCATCTCTTAACTCCAAGGTGGAGTCACTAAACACTTCCCTAAAAATAGGTGTAAGTTTTTCGATAATTTCTTGTTTTTGCATAGTTATTGAATGGTTTTTTTCATTAATAATTTCCGATTATATGGCAAATAATATTCTATTTCACTATTATCCGATGTGTAGATTTGATCAATGATAAATCCCATTTTTTTATAAGTATGTATTGCAGCATTATTATTGCTAAACGTTTGAACGTATATATTTTTACAGTTTTGCGATTTTTCAATATGTAAATTGATTAATTTTCCGGCAAGATTTTGACCTCTATGATTATTGTCAACATAAACATATTCTATTTGATAAGAGCCCCATACACGTTCAATTTGTATTCCCTTGATGATATCTGCTTGTTTCTTTGTAAACGCAATACTTTCATGTGGTAAAATGTATCCTAATAAATTTGCTTTTAGAATAGCAGAAGGAAGTTCATCTTCATTATCTCCTTCTTTCCACCCCCCAACAGCAGCTACACATTTTCCACGATATTCTGCCACTAAAAAACTGCTGATTGAAAATTCACAACCATCTATTTCTTCTTCAAGTATTTGATGTAGATATTCCCTTACGTTATCTTCTGTAAGATTAAATAAGGTTGCTAATCCTAATTTATCGGTTCCGCTTTTTTCAGCTTCAATTATTGTATTAACAATGAAATCAATATCTTTTAGTGTAGCGGGACGAAAAGAATATTTATCCATTACTGAATCAGTCTTTTTAATTTATTCCTATCAATTTTGTCATTGGTATTCAACGGAAAGATTGGTTCAAAAAACAATTTAGTCGGTATCATATATGATGGCATTTTTGAACGCATATAATTTTGTAAATCTTTTGGATCAAAAGTTTCGGATTCGATAAACAAGGCTATTTCCGTAAGATTTGCTTCGTTGTCAAAAGCTATTGCCACAGCATTTTTATTCTTTAAAAACGTTCTTGCATGAAATTCTATTTCACCTAACTCTACTCTGAATCCCTGTATTTTTGCCTGATTATCCAATCTTCCTGAATACATTATATTACCGTCGGATGCCTGGTAACATAAATCGCCGGTATGATAAAATCGCAATACATTTTTGTCAATTTCTTTTTCAAAGAACGATTCCAGATTTCGTTGTGGATTATTCCAGTATCCTTTTGTTACTTGTCCTCCTGCAACACAAAGCTCTCCTTTTTCACCCAACGAAACAATATTTTTATTTTCGTCAAGAATTATTGCAGTAACGTTTTCCATTGGTAACCCTATAGAAATAATTCCATTTAAGGACTTATTTTCCCCACCTTTGGTCAATTTATAATATGTGCAATAGATGGTTGCTTCCGTTGGTCCGTAAAAATCGTAAATTTCTGTATTAACGGCACATTCATACCAATCTTCCATCAATGATAACGGGCATGCTTCGGCAGTTAGAATACATGTTTTTAAACTTGTTGCGTCAATTTCATTAAAATAGGGTTTCATATATCGTAACATCGAAGGTGCCATTGCTCCAAATGTCAATTTATGATCTTCAATCAAGCCACTTGCATACACATATTTAATTTGTCCGTGGGGTACTGTATAAACACAAGCCCCTCTTGTCAATGCTACTAAATACGATTGCACTGATACATCGAAAGTCAAATCAAAACATTGTAAACAACGGTCATACTCGTTTATTTCAATACCTGTTTTCCAAAAAGAATCCATAAACACACCCACGTTTTCACGTGTAATCATAACTCCTTTAGGTATTCCGGTACTACCAGAAGTGAAAAGAATGTAAGCCAATTCATCATCCGAAAAAGTATCATCAACCCTTAAACAATTTTCTTCATAAGCCAAAATTTTCGTTAGTAATACTACATCTTTTGAATATCGAGTCTTTTCCGAAGAATCCAGAATCAGGGATGTCCCTACCTGTTCCAAAATATCTAAACACCTGTCAAGAGGTTGATCTGGATGTAATGGTACATAACACTTTCCTTCCAGCCATAATGCAAAAATGGAAGCATAAGTTGCAATGTCATCATTTACAACTAACCCAACATTTGTTTTATCAAACTCTCTGTCTATTATTGCTTTTCTTATCTTGGAAATATACTGACCTAAGGTTTCATAGGTATAAAACAGTTCATTAATACAAAAAGCATTTCTTTCAGAATAATTATTTATAGAGTTTAATACAGGAAAAACAACTTGTTCGGAAAAAATATGGTTTGACATAAATATAATATTAATAAAAAGCTAATGCTAATGTCCTCATCAATAATACAACAGAAAAAAAGTGAGGTGCTAATTGTATCTCATATCAGTAGATAATCGCCTCTTTGTTATGACCTGAACGACTACTGCCTGAAATGCTGTAAGGATCTAGAAGACAAAGGATTTTAGATGGCGAAGTTGTGTTTTTACATATTGTAAATCATGTTTTCAAATTGCACCGCACAAAGATAAGTGTAGTTTTGGAAAAAATTGCCAATACCCTTGTTTCATTTACCATTTACCATTTGTCGTGAGATTACAGTTTCCATTAGCTAATCAGCTAATCAACATATTGGCATATTAGCATATTATCCAATTTCTTCAGGCTTAATGCTTTCGGCCTTAATCCTGTACAGTTTCCAATTGCTGTTAGGTGTATTTTTTCAAATTTGCTTAATCGTATATTCCTAATGATTGAATAAAAATCCGACTTATTTTGCTGATTACGCTACAAATATACAACATTTATAGGAAATTTAAAAACAAAGCAAAACATCTGGGCTACTGATATCTATCAGTTAGTCAATCAGACAATGAGATAGCAACTATTTCTTCACCAAAAGCAAGGTATATACTATAACTGACATTCACGAACAGGAACATTGTCTTTCCTTCGATGCTTCCTCGTAACCTGTTCATAGGTACTACGAATTATAAACCTATATGACACGTAGATAAAACGTATATAATACCTATCTATATAAGTAGGTATTATATACGTATTATATAGGTTTTATATACGTATTATATAGGTTTTATCTCTGAATGGGAATAGACCAAATATAGAACAAACAACAGAGGAGTATCGATGATACAATTCACAATTGATAATTACTGCTGTTGCGTTAACTATTATTCTTCATTAACAAATAAATTATATTGTAGTTCTTTGACATTTTGATTGAATTGACGATTGGCAAGTAGTTCCCTGATCGATGTTTTGTCGAAAACAGAT